>Ga0209536_100002835_pt1 | contig 28085 bp, 24 predicted proteins | sample DeeMarSeWOR28_12_FD_187461 | JGI IMG/M metagenome (GOLD analysis project Ga0209536, IMG submission 187461) | Marine sediment microbial communities from White Oak River estuary, North Carolina - WOR-2-8_12 (SPAdes) (version 2) | ecosystem: Environmental > Aquatic > Marine > Intertidal zone >... | reverse complement strand
CACCGCAACAACATCCACAACAGCAGCAAATGAAAGTCGGGGACTGGGTATTCTGGGGTTGGAGGACCATCCCCACCTTTTCGGCCTGAGTCAGCAAATCAATTATTCCCTCCCTGGAAACATACCGGGCAACCCCTTTGGTTTTCATGACCTGTGCAGCCTGACCCATCGTAATACATGTTTCACGGATCTTGGTTTGTTTACAGGGATCATCCATGCTATCCTTTGCCTGCCTGCAAACACAATTCATGACGGCAAAAGGGCCGTTTGATTTCTGTATGATCTGCCTGGCACTGTCGTACTGACCTACTGGAAATTTCGGTTCAACCTGCATATTTACAGGAATGGTACGTATTTGCTTTACCTTGGGCTTAAGGATGGCCTCGGCAAATCCTTCATCTCCAAACCTGTAAAATTCCTCAGCAAATTCCCTGGTGATCCGGTCGACCTGGTACTCGAAAATGCCTATTGCCAGGGGTATCTTACTATAATGGAATTCACCCTTTGAATTCCCGACCGCCATTATGGCCCCCTTTTTAAAAAGCCCATCCAATTTTTTTTTCAGGTTGGCTTTTGAAATGTGTTCTTTCTTGAATCGTTTATGAATTTTATCGACAGGTTCTGGCAGGGCGCTCAGATTCACAGCTATTGAAGCTTCTTCTTCGGTAAAAAGGTGCTTGAGAAGGCGAAGTTCTACCCCGGATTTAGTGGCAGGAAATGGTACCGGCATGATATCAAGATGCTGCTGCAATTGCCGGTAAATATCGGATTCCATAATATATTAATAAAATTTTTCCTTTATGGATTGATCACAATGTAATACAAAAAAAATGAAAGTCTATATTCTGGAACGTGATCAGGTGATTTTTTCAGATCAGATCTTGAATGGCTATTATCTCCAGGCTGACAGATCCAAATTTTCTTCAATCCAATCAAAACTCATTTTATCCTGCGCCGGGAAAAAATCATATCCAGTAAATAGCTCCAAAGAATCAATACTGATGGCATAATCCATTATGTCACCTTCCAGTTTTGCATTTTCCATCAGGAAGGCAATTCCTTTGTAGCTCGGGTAGGAAATGTCCAGGATGACTTTGAAATAGTATTTTGGAACCCCCACTTTATTTTCCCCGATAAACGAGTCCAAACCATTAAATACGGGTCCTGTAACCACATATATGCTGTCATTCGAAACAGCCCAGTCTCGTACCTGAGATTCCAGGTAGCGCCACATCTGGCGATTGAATTGGGGTACCTGTGGACTCATATTGCTCATCAGGAAGGATTCACTCATAGCCTGTTCATCCCATTGCATATCTCCGGCCGGAGCCAGGTGCCCTCGGTCGTATCCACTGCCACGGTAATCTGAAAGTGAGGCCGACAGAGTCCATACATTGGTGTCGGATCGGAAATTATCGGTTCTTTCAGCCATGCCATTTAAAACCTTGTCAGTTGTCAGAATATAAGCCACCCATGAGGCTTGTTCGTATGCTTCGTTATATGCCAGGTGGAATCCAGAGTATTTCAGAAGCTGACTGGAATCATTCTGCAGCCAGGGATAGCCCGACTCTATATCGGGGAGATGGCAAACCAATGCTGGTGGACTGGGAGCCTCTGATAAAGAACCTGCGAGTTGCCCATTTTCAGGTCGCATCCAAATATATATAAGGATCAAAACCATAATGGCCGCAATGATGGTGATGGTTGTTTTCCTTTTCATACGGGCTACGCTTTAGCCAAAGTTAATCATCCTTCTTCATAAGGACCCCCTCAAATACAAATTTATGCTGTTTTGGATCATGCCTGCTCCATATATTCCAAATAGTGCGACAGTATTTGATATTGATATATTAATTCAATAAATTTATCTACCCAAATCCTGCCAAATTCCTTATGAGTAAAAATCCCAATAGTTTGTGGCATGAACTTAAGCGCAGGAAGGTGCTGCGTGTGATTACAGTTTACGCTGCTGCGGCTTTTGTCATTTTAGAAGCCGTGGATATTGTTTTGCCGAGGATAGGTCTTCCTGACTGGACTGTCACAGTGGTAATTATCCTGCTGGCATTTGGATTTATCGTGGCAGCTGCTCTTGCATGGGTATTTGATATCACCCCCATGGGGATAAAAAAAACGCAACCGGTTTATCCGGAACAAACCAACCAAACATTCCGCGAGTCAGATCACCAGGACTGGATTCTGGAAACAGCCGTGACAACCGCCTCATCCGATGTTACCATACAGAAAGATGTATATATACTGGAACAAAGAGATAAGAAAAAAGGACGTGTTTATGGCTTCAGTTCCATCATCATCATTGCCATTTCAGGTGTCCTGTTTTTATTTTACAGCGGTCGATCGGTCCCTTTTTATGAGCGGGATTGGATCATCATATCTGATTTTGAAAATACCACCGGGGAAGTCCTTTTTGATAAGTGTTTGAATACGGCTTTTTTCACAAGTATTGCACAATCGCAGTATGTGAACGTATTTTCCCGACAGAGGATCTATGAAACACTGGCCAGAATGCAAATAGAGAATCCTCCACAGATCGATCGGGAGATGGCACAGGAGGTCGCGATCCGGGAAGGCATACGGATTTTCCTGGATCCCACAGTCAGTAAGATCGGAGATAAGTATGTTCTCAGCTGCAATTTGATCGAATCCGGCTCTGGAGATTTGCTGAGATCAGAGATCGTTTACGCTGAGAACCAGTCCGAAATACTAGAAAGTCTGGATAAACTAAGTCTTAAAATACGCAGATCCCTTGGTGAGACCCGATATCAAATCATTGGGCAGAAGAAACCATTAGCGATGGTCACGACCCATTCCCTTGAGGCCCTTCGACAATTTTCACTTGGCATTGAGCATCATCTGGCTGGAGATTTTACAGGGGCTCGCAAGTTTTATGAAAGTGCCCTGCAGATCGATTCGACATTTACATCGGCAAAAGCTTCCCTGGGCAACTTGATGTATGAGAGATTTGATCAGGAAACCGGTACCAAGCTATTGCAGCAGGTAATTGAGTCGGTGGATGATTTAACGGATAAGGAAAAATATGGAATCCTGGCATTTTATGCGGTGTCCGTTGAGAAAGATATAAATAAAGGTATTGAGTATACCAAGATGCTGATCGAAATGTATCCTGATGACCCGGTATATCTCAATAATCTTGGATGGTATTACCAGTATTCCGAGCGGTATGAGGAAGCATTGGCACAATACAAGGCGGCCGTTACCATCAATCCACACCTGGTGCTGACCTATGCCGGAATCGCCTATGTTTATAACGAATTCTTCGGACGATATGATTCTGCCTATGTTTGGTCGAAACGAATGATCGCAGATAATCCGGGTAATGCCTGGGGTTACATGCACCTGGGGACCTCACTACTATGTTATGATAGTCTGGTGCAATCCGTACAGGCATTTGAAAAAGCCAGGGAGATCAGCCCGGACCTGACAGTGAACCTGTTCAGGCTGGCCCATGTGTACCGTGTGATGGGAAAATATGATGATGCCATTCAGGCCCTGGAACAGATCCTGCTGATCAATCAGTCCGAAACCGCCGCCCATTATGACCTTGGAGTAAATTACCATCTGGCCGGGCAGGAATCGCAATCTCGGGAACATTTTCAGAAGTTTAAGTCGATTGCAGAAGAATTCTGGATCCAGTACTGGCCTGAAAACGTGAATACATATATTGCCCTGTCGGCCGTATCCTACCGGTTAGGAGATACCGCCTCAGGGTTGAAAATGAGAACAGTGGCTATGGAAAAGGACAGCTCTGCCTACGTGGAACTGGCCGAATTGTATGCCATCCAGGGTTATAATGATACTGCTTTGGTCTACCTGAAATCTGCCTTTGATCATGGGTATCGCAAAATCTATTGGCTATGGATGCATCCCGACCTTCAGCCACTTCATACGGAACCACGGTTTCGGCAATTGCTGGAGTCGTATGGGATATAATGAAGGAATCGATTGGCAGGTGACTTCCTGATTTGAACCTTTCCGCATCGGTAAACCATCCATTTCGGTGGGGGCGTGTCTGCTGATTTTCTCTCACTGGAGCTTCCGGAAGGCATAATACAGTTTGCATTTTCATGCCTCATGTGGAGACTAAAATCTTGATCCGGAAAAATATGATCCCGGGGTCAATCGTATCCCAAATATGCCTGGGTAAGAATCCCGTTTTAGTGATCCCAGGTAAAAATGGCATAGAATGTGCTGTAAGTCGCGTTTCATCACGTTTTTGGAATTAATGACTCAAAAAACCGAGAAATGTTGAAAAATTGTTAAATTCTATAATTGTAGGCTTAACAGTCAGATATTCAGTATTTTAATGTTAAAATAAGCTTGAAATCCCCGTAAAATGGGAAGTTTTTAGTTGAAATTGCCATATTTTTTTAACCCCTAAATTTGCTGTACATAAGAATTAGTCTATATTTGTAGAGGTTTGACCAAGTATTAAAAATAATTTACTAATCCCTAAAAGTTGTATTATTATGAACAAAGCAGAATTAATTGATTCCATGGCCAGCAAAGCTGGATTATCAAAAGCCGATGCAAAAAGGGCTCTTGATGCATTCGTTGACTCAACAACTGGCGCATTGAAAAAGGGTGATAGGGTTGCTCTCGTTGGATTTGGTTCATTTGCAGTTTCGAAAAGAAATGCACGGACCGGTCGTAACCCACAAACCGGTAAGCCCATCACCATAGCAGCTAAAAAAGTTGTTAAATTTAAAGCTGGTAGTGAATTAGCAGACACTGTTAACTAGGACATTGTAATGCTTTGATCTAAGGGAGCACACTGGTGCTCCCTTTTTTTTGTACGACATGTTGAATCGTTATGGAAGAATGTTTATTGGGATGATACCAGGATTCCTTATCGCATCCATATTTGCATGACTGGTTCGGATTTATGATGTACATTTAAAACATGAAACAGGAATTGATCAAATACCTGTCAGGATTTATTACACCCCGAAGGTTGGAAATTTTTGAAACGGTTTTAGAACGCCGTACCCGATACATCACGGTGGTGCTGGAAGATATATATCAATCACACAACGCCAGTGCCGTGCTCCGAAGTTGTGAATGCTTTGGTATTCAGGATGTCCATATTATTGAAAACCGTAATCCATATGCTGTAAATCCTGATGTTGCATTGGGATCAGACAAATGGCTGACAATAAACACATACAGCCGACTGAAAGACAATACCAGATCCGCCATCAGAAGTCTGCGAAAAAACGGATACCGCATCGTGGCAACTACGCCACACAAGGATTCTGTGAGCGTACACGATTTTGATTTGAGTGATGGAAAGGTCGCTTTAATGTTTGGCACAGAGCTCCGAGGGCTTTCTGAGGATGCACTCAAAGATGCCGATGAATTTCTCCATCTTCCGATGGTGGGCTTTACAGAGAGCCTGAATATTTCTGTATCTGTCGCCATCATCCTCTTCCACCTGACACAAACCCTCCAATCATTAAGTTTAAATTGGCAACTTACGCCGCTCGAGCGGTCAGAGATAAAGCTGAACTGGCTCAGGAAGTCCATTAAAAAAGTGGAACTTCTTGAAAAAGATTACGTAGAACGGAGTAAACGAGCTAGGAATTAATAATTTCCATTCAAAATCTTAGAACTGTTTTTTAATTGGACAGATTTTAATAATTTTGACGAAATTATCACTTTTGTTGATAAAAGCACTCTTAGCAACCATTAACCCTGAACAGTTGGTTTTATGCAATGTATTGTTGTAGATGATGATAAACTGTCAAGACTGGTTCTTGAAAAGTTCATAGCGAGGACAGACGGACTTGATTTAAAAGCATCCTTCTCCAGTGCAGTTGATGCTGCCAACATGCTATCGAGTGAAAACAATGTAGATCTGGTTTTTCTGGATATCGAAATGCCCGAAATGAATGGGATTGAATTTCTGACCAACCTTAAAAACCTACCCCAGGTCATCATTTTTTCTTCAAAAGACAAGTATGCACTGGCAGCATTTGATTTTGATGTCACAGATTATTTGTTAAAACCCTTACAATATCCGCGCTTTTATAAAGCCGCCCAGAAGGCTCGCCGACGTCATACAACCATGCAGTTTGATTCTGTTGTCAATGATGAGATATTTATAAAAAAAGGGGCCAACCTTCTAAAAATGCGATTTAGCGAGATTCTCTGGGTAGAAGCATTAGAAAATTACGTGATATTGAATACCAAAACCGATAAATTCACCATTCATTTCACGATGAAGGCCATCGAAAATAAATTGCCCCGACCAGTATTCACACGTATTCATAGGTCTTATATTGTAAATACCAGGAACATTTCGGTCATTAAGGACAATTCCGTTGAGATCGAGTACGATGATATGGCCCATTCCCTGCCCATTGGAAAATCCTACAAAGAAAATCTTTTAAAGGACATCAATTTGATGATCAAATAAACCAGACCGTACCAGCCTGATGATTTCTGAACGTCAGCTTTTCCTGGCCCACCTGGCCCAAACTTCTGATACACCCGTGATGTTGGATATAGAGAAGGCTGAAGGTGTATATTTATATGGCCCATGCGGTAAAAAGTATATCGATCTGATATCGGGCATTTCTGTCAGCAACCTTGGTCACCGGCATCCCGCTATTCTGGAAGCCATAAAAGAACAGACCGACCGGTATCTGCATACCATGGTGTACGGAGAGTATGTATTATCTCCGCAAATCAGGTTTGCTCAATTGCTCGTTGATCAATTGCCACCATCCCTGGACAATGTGTACCTGGTAAATTCGGGAAGTGAGGCCATTGAAGGGGCCATGAAACTGGCCAAGCGATATACTGGCCGACCCGGGATAATCGCCTGTAAAAATGCATATCATGGCAGTACTCATGGCGCCATGAGTCTCATGGGGGTGGAGTCATATAAAAATGCCTTCCGGCCATTACTTCCCGATATTCATTTCATGCGTTTTAATAATACGGAAGATCTGGACCTCATTGGATCCCATACGGCGGCTGTTATTGTTGAAACCCTTCAGGGGGAGGCGGGTGTCATTCTTCCAAAGCATGATTATTTAAAAAAAATCCGCGAAAGGTGTCATCAAACCGGGGCTTTAATGATCTTGGATGAGATTCAGACTGGATTCGGACGTACCGGCACTTTATTTGGTTTTGAAGACTATGATGTGATCCCTGATATATTTACCATTGCTAAAGGTATGGGTGGTGGTTTGCCTATTGGTGCAATGGTGGCATCCAAAGCCATTATGTCTGCCTTCAAAACCAATCCTGCCCTGGGTCATATAACCACCTTTGGCGGGCATCCTTTATCCGCCGCCACATCATATGCATCCCTAAAAACCATTCTGGACCAAAACATACTGGAATCCATCCCATCGAAAGCCGCCATGATCCAAAGTATGGTGCGACATCCCAGGATAAAGGATCTGCGTGGAAAAGGACTGTTCTATGCAATGGAGCTTGAAAATCCGGAAACGGTTCAGAAGGTGATGCACGAGTCCATTAAAAATGGGGTGATTGTCGACTGGTTCTTATTCTGCCCTCAAGCCATCCGGATTGCACCCCCACTGATTATTTCCAATCCGGAATTAGAATGGGCCTGCAAGGTCCTTCTTAAATCACTGGATGCGCTTTAATAAAAGTGGTTTTTGAATTATTTTGGGTCTGAAAAATCAGGGATATCATGTAAGCCTGTCCGATCTCAATAAGGCATCGGTTTTGATGCCAGAATCCAATACCTTGAAGGCAAACATAATTATTCATGGTGTGGCATCTCAGATGCGCTTGTAAGCCATTGAAAAAAGTAGGATATTTGGAGCATAATGATGGTATTATTTTATATTGGATTGGAAATATGAGGTCCTTCGCATTTTTATCCCTGTTTTTGTTTTTATTATTGGGCATGGCCCCAACGGTACCTGATGAGCAGCACCTGACTCGATTGGAGTTAGAGGTTGCAGATTATTTCAGGGAACTCAGGATGGTGGGGACGGATACTGAAAAATCGGATGTGGCCCAACACATTGATACACTTTTCAGGGCCATTTTGCATCATCCGGAGTCATATGACCACCCGTTTGACTCCTTATTAAATATAGGAAAAATCTATTCTCCGGATCGTCTGGTGCGGATTTACACCTGGAATGTGCCGATGAATGATGGAACACAAATCTATTATGGTTATATCCAAAGACTTCATAAAGGCCGGGTTCTTTGTTACCAGTTGGAGCATGTACCTTTTATGGTACCGGATACCCTGTCATGTTATTCAGATACCTCCTGGTATGGCGCTTTATATTATGATATCTTTGAGAAATCATGTAATGAAAAAACGTATTACATTGTTTTGGGTATGGACCTTAACAATTTTATTACCACCAGGAAGATCATTGATGTCATCCTGTTTGAGAAAGACCATCCTACTTTTGGCGCTTCCATCTTCGAGAAGGGCGAGTCGGTTTTAAACCGGGTGATCTTTGAATACTCTTCTCAGGTGTCGATGATGCTCCGTTATGATCCTGCTGCTGATATGATCATTTTTGATCATTTGTCCCCACATGAAACCCGTTTCGAAGGTCAATACCAGTATTATGGTCCCGATTTTTCATATGATGGATTTCGTTTTGAATCCTGTCGATGGGCTTATACTGAAGATCTTGATCTGAGAAACACCCTGCGATAACGGGGATACTTTAGTTCCCAGGATTTTTTCGTACATTCATGTCCGGGATAATGAAGCATACTTTTTTCTTATTATCATGGCATCAACCCGTTACGGTTTGAGTTTTATTTTTATTGTTGATCCCGCGTCTTCCATTTATGATGATCTGAGGGAACGATTCCGGAATACCTTAAAATATTCGGTTCAGAATTATTCATCGATCGATGAACTTTTGTCGGAATTAAAGGACAGTCCCTTTTCACGTTCAAGAACCCGAACACTGATATTTGTGGATTCGGGTTCAAATTCCGAATCAGAAAAAAATGAATCCATCAATGAGTTGGTTGTGCGGATGAAGGAATTTGATCCCGCCATGAATATCATTATACTGACCGATCAGGTTGATACCGATACGGGCCGGAACTGGAATTTCCAGTCTTCATATACGCTGGTTTATAAAAATCCCAATGCCATCCTGAAAATCACCAATCTGATTATGGGATATATTAGTAAAATAAACCTGGAACGAAAATATATGGCAGCTAAACGTTCCGTGCAACTGCTTGTATTTTTTATTCTGAGTGCTCTCGTATTCGCCATCCTGGCGTATTTTATTTTTCCTGAATATTTCTGATCCTGCCTTTTTATATCGCTGATTCTTTTTATAATACGTTCCATTTTCTCTTTTTGAATACACCCCAATGACGATTTGTCAGGAAATCTTGTATGGCATATCCTTTGAAAGGTAGGCGTGTGACTTTGCAGATGTTGAACCAAATAAAACCATAGTACCATGCAACAGGGAAAAATCAATGTAACGACTGAGAATATTTTTCCGATCATTAAAAAGTTCCTTTATTCAGACCATGAAATATTTCTTCGTGAGATGATTTCAAATGCAGTGGATGCCACTCAAAAACTGAAAACGCTTCAATCGGTTGGAGATTATAAAGGAAAAATTAAAGATCAAACCATCCATGTGAAACTCGACAAGAAAAAGAAAACACTCACCATTCAAGATCAGGGTGTGGGCATGACGGCAAAAGAAATAGATAAGTTTATCAACGAAATTGCTTTTTCTTCGGCAGAAGAGTTCCTCGAAAAATATAAGGATAAGGCCAATGCCATCATCGGTCATTTTGGACTTGGATTTTACTCTGCATTTATGGTGTCTGACAAAGTGGAGATCAAAACACGTTCATACCAGTCAAAAGCCAAGGCGGTTCACTGGAGTTGTAATGGGAGTCCGGAATATACTCTGGAAGAAATCGAAAAGAAAGATGTGGGCACCGAGGTCATCCTCCACATCGACAAGGATTCGAAAGAATTCCTGGAGGAAACAAAGATACAGGAATTGCTTAGAAAATATAGCCGGTACCTGCCCATTCCGATTGCTTTTGGTTATGAGAAGGAATGGAAAGATGGCAAGGAAGTTGAAACGGACAGGTTAAAAATTATCAATGTAACCAAACCCACGTGGACTAAAAAACCGGCTGAGCTTAAGGATGAAGACTATCAGAACTTTTACAGGGAACTGTATCCCATGGCCGAAGATCCCCTCTTCTATATCCATTTGAATGTAGACTATCCGTTTAAACTGACGGGAATACTTTATTTCCCCAGGATAAAAAACCAGGTTGAGGTGCAAAAGAATAAGATTCAGCTGTATTGTAACCAGGTGTATGTAACGGACTCGGTAGAAGGCATTGTCCCTGAGTTCCTGACATTATTACATGGGGTTATTGATTCGCCCGATATTCCGCTCAATGTCTCCAGGAGTTACCTTCAGAGCGATAGCAGCGTAAAGAAAATTTCCAGTCACATCAACAAGAAGGTGGCTGACCGGCTCAACGATATATTTAAAAAAGATCGAAAAGAGTTTGAGAAAAAATGGGATGATCTGAAATTATTCATTGAATACGGAATGATGACTGAGGATAAATTCTATGAGCGGGCAGAATCATTCGCGCTTTTTAAAAACACAGAAAGTCAATACTTTACGTTCGATGAATACAAAAAACTTATTGAGAAAAACCAGACTGATCAGCAAAAAACCCTGGTGTACCTCTATGCAACCGATAAACAGGAGCAGTATGGATTTATAGAAGCTGCAAAATCAAAAGGCTATGACGTACTCATGATGGATGGGCACCTCGACACACATTACCTCAGTCACATTGAGCAAAAATTCCAGAATGCCCGATTTTCGAGGGTCGATGCAGACGTTGTCGATAAGCTCATCCCAAAAGAAGATGGTCAGGAAACCAAGCTCACGGCTGATCAACAAACCTGGCTGAGAAATATATTTCTGGGTCCGATTCCCAACCAGGATAATTTTGATGTTATGTTTGAAGCGATGGGTAATGCGAATAACCCCATGGTCATCACCCAATCTGAATTTACACGTCGTATGAAAGACATGTCAGCCATTGGAGGTGGGATGGATTTTTATGGGAACCTGCCCGACCGCTTCAACCTGGTTGTTAACAGCGATCATCCACTGGTGACCAAAGTTCTTGAGGATGTTGAAAAGAAACATCAGAAAGATTTAAAAGGATATAATGAGAAACTCAATTCCCTCAACAAACGCATGGATGAATTAAGGAAAAACCAGGAAGGTAAGAAGGATGAAGAAATAGCTCAGGAAGAAAAGGATCAATTATCTGATGTTGAGAAAAAGGTTGAAGATATCAATACAAAGACATCGGATCTACTTAAAAAATATGGTAAGAAAAACGCCCTGGTTTGTCAGTTGATTGACCTGGCACTTCTTTCGAATAACATGTTGAAAGGAGAGAATCTGACCAAATTCGTGAAACGAAGTATTGAGCTGATATAGATCTGTAACTTAATGTTCATTACAGTAAAGGCCACCCATGAGGTGGCTTTTTCTTGTTTCAGCCTGTCACCTGGCACCCAAACCCATATCTTAATCAGGATGTTCCAGGTGTATCCATGATGGTTTTAATGGATTAGAAAATTTCGCTGAGTTCTGATTTTAGAAATTCAATGGCCACCTGGGTGGGGTGTTTCTCCACTTCCATGCTTCGCTCAAGAATCAGTGTGCTGAGTTTCAGGGCAGGTGCATCGGGTTTAAATTTATCGGCCGACGTGTTGACCAGTTTAATGACGCCCGATCGTGCATTTTTTACAACTTCCCATGCCTTTGAGCTGATATAGACCTGTTGTGACATGTTATGTTCGTACTCGGCCCGGATGGCCTGCAGGAGCCCCTGGTGTAATTGAGCGCAGGTCATTCCGGGTTTGTTCACCCTCATGATGAGCGAATCGGGCGTGATGCGCTCAAGGAATAGTGTTAAGCGTTCATAAGCCTGGAGACGGATCGGGGTAATGGTTTTCTGATTCTGAAGGACCAGCTCGAGTTTTTCCCGTGCCTGTTCATTTTTGATCATTTGTCTCATGATCACAAATGTGGTCACAAAAACGATAAGCGCAGGCATTGTGTATTTAAGGATTTCCAGGACTTCCATGGTTCAGTAATATCAGGTTTTCAAAGATGAATAAATATGTTTTACAATATTAAGTAATTTTGAGATGTTATCTGTTTTTTTGCAAATTTTGTATTCTTCATGGGTACCGCAGTAAAAATATAACCCAATACATCCATGAAATTTAAAAACAAACCCACAAACTAAACTTATGAGCATTAGTCTGATAGGAAAATCGATCGGAGAATCGGCGACCTTGTTGCTAAACGAGAAAGCTGCCATACTGAGGGCGAAGGGTGAGCCGATCATCCACTTGGGGGGAGGTGAGCCCCAGAGCAAATCACCTATCGACGCTATAACCAGCTTTACAGGATTATTAACCTCTGGTGAGATCCGGTATACCCCTGTTGATGGTACCATTGATATGAAAAAAGCCATTATCCGGTATATGGATGAATATTATGGCCGGAAGTTTATGCCTGAGAATGTCATCGCATCTTCCGGCGCCAAGCAGTCCATCATGGTGGCACTCCAGGCCATTCTGGATCCCCAGGATGAAGTCATTTTTCCATCACCATACTGGGTCAGCTACCCGGAAATGGCCAAACTGTGCGGCGCGATACCCATACCGGTTATTCCAGAAGATGGGACCTTCCATCCCCGAATGCAGGACATTCTGCAGAATGTCACGACCTATACAAAAGCCATCATTCTTAACAGTCCGAATAATCCAACAGGGGTTTTATATTCTGCTGATTTTGTAAAGGACGTTGTGGCGTTCTGTGAAAAGGAGGGACTCTACCTGATCATGGATGACATATACCACCGCCTGGTATTTGAAGGTCAGAAGGCCGCCAACCCATACGAATATGCAACCGTTCATGATGACAATTCCAAACTGATCGTGGTGAACGGGGTATCGAAACAATATGCCATGACCGGGTTTCGAATTGGTTGGGCCGCGGGTAGTAAGAAAGTCATCAAGGTAATGTCGAATATTCAGGGACACCAGACTGCAGGTCCGGCGGTGATTCTTCAAAAAGCGGCCATTGGCGCCATCAATGGCGTGCAATCAGGCGTTGAAAGCCTGAGAATGACCCTGGAGAATAACCGGAATGTGATGCTGGACCGGCTGGCCGGATTTGAAGGCGTGAAAGCAACAAAACCCGATGGTACATTTTACGTATTTGTCGACTTCAGTGTATACGATAAAAACTCGAAACGATTATCAGAATTCCTGCTCGAAAAGGTTCGCGTGCTCACCATGCCGGGTATTGAATTTGGCCTGGATGGATACCTGCGCCTTTCGACCTGCGGCTCGATTAAAGACATCATAAAAGGAATTGAACGCATCAAATGGGCGCTGGATCCAAATTCTCCCAATGAACTATATATCGGTGAACGTAAATTAGTAAGAGACTGGTTATGACAAAATATCTAAAATTCGATACGCCGGCTTTAAAACATTCGAGGGAGCTGGCTGCAGACTTCGGCCTGGAAAATCATGGTCTGGAACACCTCGACCTGGTCTTCTGGAACCTCCCGGAATCGGCACTTTATGAAGAAGCCATTTTCAGGGGTGAAGGGAAAATGGTGCATGGTGGTCCCTTTCTGGTGAATACAGGCAAGTGGACCGCCCGGGCTGCCAATGATAAGTATTTCGTTAAGGAAGCCTCTACGGATGATAAAATTGACTGGGGAGAATACAACCGGCCCATGAGTGCGGATAAATTCAACGGGATTTTTACACGGCTACAGGCCTATCTGCAAGGGGAGGAAGTATTTGTACAGGATGTCTATGCCGGTGCTGATCCCCGGTACCGGGTACCGTTCCGGATCATAACTGAGAAGGCATGGCAGAGCCTGTTTGCCAGGAACATGTTTCATACGACTAACAACCGGGATGAACTGAAAAAATATGTTCCTGAATTTACCATTATTGCAGCCCCTTCATTCAAGCTGGATCCGAAAGTGGATGGGACTTTGAGCCAGACTGCCATCGTGGTGGATTTTTCCAAGCGTCTGGCACTGATCTGCAATACGAGTTATGCCGGTGAGATAAAAAAGACCGCTTTCACCATCATGAACTACCTTTTACCATTACAGGATGTGATGGCCATGCATTGCTCAGCCAATGTTGGCAAGAAGGATGATGTGGCACTGTTCTTCGGTTTAAGTGGCACCGGAAAAACCACCCTCTCTGCCGATCCCACAAGGAAGCTGATCGGGGATGATGAACACGGATGGAGCGATTATGGGGTTTTTAATTTTGAGGCCGGGTGTTATGCCAAAGTCATTCGATTATCGGCCGAGCATGAACCCGAAATATACGAATGCACCAGACGATATGGAACCATTCTGGAAAATGTAATATTTGATCCGGCGTCGCGTAAGATTGACCTCGATGATGAGTCCCGAACAGAGAATACCCGGGCGTCCTACCCCCTGGATTTCATACCGAACTCCATCCCAGAAAAAATGGTAGATGCCCATCCGAAAAATATCATATTTCTGACAGCCGACGCACAAGGGGTTCTTCCGCCCATTGCCCGCCTGGATATGAACCAGGCCATATACCACTTCATCAGTGGTTATACTTCCAAAATTGCCGGCACCGAACTTGGCCTGGGCATTGAACCAGAAATTACATTCAGTGCCTGTTTTGGAGCACCTTTCATGGTCCATCATCCATTCTTTTATGCCGACCTTCTGAGAAAAATGGTTGAAAAAGCCGGGGCCCGGGTTTGGTTGGTGAACACCGGGTGGGTCGGCGGTAAGTTTGGCGTGGGCAAACGGATCAGTATCCGGCATACCAGGAATATGCTGAATGCCGCTCTGGAGGGTTTGCTCGATAAAGTGGAATTCCGCAAGGATAAGTTGTTTGGATTTGAGGTTCCGTTAACCTGTCCCAAAGTGCCTGAAGACGTTTTTAAACCCTCCAATGCCTGGGGAAATAAAGATGAATATTGGATGAAGTATGATGCCCTGGCTTCCCGGTATATCGAAAATTTTAAGTTATTTGCAGAAGGGGTACCACCAGAGGTGATCAAAGCCGGTCCTCAGCGATTGAAAAAGTAATACAAGGATATAGCCAGGAATGGTTTTCCAATAGTTGTGAGTGGTTCCCGTACACCCTAATACTTCACAAGTCATGTGAAGTTTTACGTATCTTAAACTACTGCATTTGTAATATGGCTTTTGGCATATGCATGGCCACCAGCATATTCCTGTCAACCACTTCTGCAATTTTCAGGTCACCGGATAAGGAACAAAGCATGTAGGCCTCTTCAAAAGTCAGTTCATGAACAGAGACCAGATAATCCACCATGTATTGAGTGGCTTTCTTTGCAGCAACATCAAGAGTGGATCCAAAAGCGGTAACCGCATAAACTTCATCAGATTCATATTGCGGTTCCTGAATCCAGGTAGTGCCTTTAATCAGGTCTATTTCTATCAAAAATCGCATGGGTGCTTCAATGGCAGTTCCACACACTTCACCATGCCCCTGTGCTGCATGGCCATCCCCGATTGAAAAAAGTGCACCCTCTACAAAAACCGGAAAATATACTGTCGTACCCTCTGTAATGTTTGGATCATCCATATTTCCACCATTGGCCCTGGGAGGAATGGTGGAAAGCATCTCATCTGTATCTGGTGCAACACCCATCACACCTGCAAATGGCTTGAGCGGAATGAGGATATCCTCATTGAAATGGACTGATTCACGATCCGATCCCAGGTTAAAAATCTTTAACAATGAACCTGAAACAGTATCCCCAAGGATGCCCGCTGGACTCAATCTCGTCCATCCCCATTCCCCGATCTCAATATCGTGGATGGTGACTCGAAGCACATCTCCGGGTGTTGCACCTTCCACAAATACAGGACCTGTAAGCGGATGCACCAGATCCGGATTATAGACCATGGTATCCAGGCTCTCCAATGTTGTATTTCGTGTAATTTGTCCATCAGAGGCTTCTTTGGTATATACCTCAATAATGGAACCTGGTGGCACTTTAATTATCGGTGGGATCAACCGAGAGAATTTGTTATGCGTTTGATCGGTCGTCAATGTATATTCAGGGATAATGTTGGTTTGTTGCACCATCCGGACACTGGATTCCTTTTCCTTGCATGAGATATCAAATGTTATTATGGAAAGGACCACGATCACCACGTATATGATTCTTGAATATTTCATAGTTTTATTTATTTGTAAAAATGGTTATGTCTTTTTTATTGGGCTCAGCAGGGATTCCCTGCGGGGCATCAAAATATGCAGGCTCAGGATAAGGCTCTAGGATCAGGGATATAGATCTCTTTTCTTTTAAATTCAATCAGACCTTCATTTTTCAGATCATTAAATGCGATGGTAACCGTTTGTCGCGATGTTCCAATCAAATCTGCGATATCCTTGTGGGCATAAAAGTGAGCCACATGCATACCCTGGTCTTTTTGAGTTCCGGAATCCTTTGCCAGATCCATATCAAATTCTACAATGCGGGTTCTCACATCTTTAAAAACAAGGGCATCCAATCGCCATTCCAGCTTTTTGATCCGCATGCCGATAATTTTATTGATGGTGACCGCAAATTTCTTATTATCCAGCATGAGTCCTTCCAGTTCGCTGATATCCATCTGGTATACCATGGTGTCGTTTTCAATAACCGGTGCAAAATCCGATCTTTTTTCTTCGCCCAGCACCACCATTTCTCCAAAAATATCGCCCTCAGAAAGAATGCTTTTTACAACTTCTTCACCCGGTTCCGTATCATTGAGGATCTTCACTTTGCCATTGGAAATGAGGAAAATATTTTTGGCGGGATCTTCAGTAAAATAAACGAAATCACCTTTTTCATAGGATTTAATCTCATGTGATCCCGCATAATGACCGAATTTATTTGGACATAATATGGCAAACAAATTTACTTGTTCAAAATACCAGATGTTGTCCATATGCGTTTTATTACCATTTGGGAATTACGAATTTAAGAAAAATAGAATGCTTACCAGTTTTTTTTAATTTTGCAGGAGCAAATTCGGATCATGGAGTTTTTCATTTTGCCCCTGATAACTGAATACATTGAAATAGAAGTGAAACTAAAATAGTGGTTATGACGTCCGGGAAATCGATCAGGCGTATAGTGATGGGTATTATAGCGCTGTTAGTCGTTGTATTCGGGGTATTTGCCTTTAAATTTTATCAAAAGGTATTTGGGCTCATCCACATCCCCGATGAAAAGGCCGAATATACCTTATTCATCCCCACTGGAACCAATCTGGAGCAGCTTAAGGACATTCTCTTTGAAGAAAAGTTAATCACAGATATGGGCGGGTTTAACTGGCTTGCAAGAAAGAAAAACCTGGAAGCTCATGTCCATCCCGGCCGGTATGTATTAACTCAGGGGATGGATCGCAATGACCTGATCAATAAAATTCGCTCGGGAAGTCAGGATCCCGTTCAGGTGGTTTTTATTCACCTGCGCACATTACCTGAACTGGCATCGCTTATCAGCAGGCAAATTGAAGCGGATTCCAATACCTTAATGCACGTCTTTACGAATGATACCCTTCTGGCATCCAGGGGTTGGAATACGAGAGACCTGCCTGCACTATTTATACCCAATACTTATGAATTTTATTGGAATACTTCCGCGGTTGAATTTGTTGACCGGATGATGGTTGAATACCATCGTTTTTGGAATGAAGACCGGTTGGAACAAGCCCGGAGCCTTGGTCTCCAGCCAATAGAGGTGGCCACCCTGGCTTCCATTATTGATGAGGAAACCAATAAAGTGGAAGAATTACCCAAAATGGCGTCTGTTTACTTAAATCGCATGAAGAAAGGATACCGCCTGCAGGCTTGTCCGACCATAAAATATGCCAAGAATGATTTTACGATGCAGCGCATACTTACCGAAGACCTGTCCATACAGCATCCTTATAATACCTATCTGCATTATGGTTTACCACCAGGTCCCATCACCATTCCCTCTATTGCAGCGATGGAAGCGGTGTTGAATCCCGACATGAATGAATATCTCTATTTTTCAGCAAAAGAGGATTTCTCGGGATACCATTATTTCTCAAAAACCCTTGTGGAACATAATCGAAATGCCAGGAAATATCAACAGGCACTCAATCAAAGGAAGATATATAATTAATAGGATCCTGCCGTTTGCCGGCTCTTCATTTTCATGTTTTATTTCAGGTTATCCACGGATCATTTTAGCTGCCAGAAGGTTAGTAAATGAATGATTTGAAATTCAAAAAATCATGTTCGTAAACACGTGATAACAGATTTGAATTGATTAATTTCGCCTGAATATGAAATGGACTTATGAATACCATTAAATTTGGAACGGATGGATGGCGGGCCATTATTGCCAAGGATTTTACAGTTCGAAATGTGGCCAGGGTATCTGCGGGGATCTCGAACTGGCTTTTTAAAAAATACAAGGAACCTTCTGTCGTGGTGGGTTATGACTGCCGATTTGGTGGTAAGATGTTTGCGGAGACAGTTGCCAAAGTTCTTGCTTTTAAGGGGATAAAGGTACTTCTGGCTCCTGATTTTGTGACCACACCCATGGTATCACTAGGCGTTCTGCGCCTTCAGGCCACCCTTGGCATTATGATCACTGCCAGTCACAATCCGCCCGAATACAATGGATTAAAGCTGAAAGGTTCACACGGAGGCCCTCTGTTTGAGCCGGATGTCAAAAATGTGGAAGCCCTGATCCCGGACGATAACATCATCAATCTTGAAACTATAAAGTGGGAAGGTCTGTTGGATCAGCGGTGGGTCGAATACGCTGATTTGGAAAATTTATATTTTGATGAGGTGCACCAAAATTTTAATATCAAGAAAATTATCAATACCGGTCTTAAATTTGCATTCGATGCCATGCATGGATCGGGTCAGAATGTGATCCAAAAGATATTACCGGGCATCAAATGTTTGAATTGCACATTAGATCCATTCTTCAGGGGTATTTCCCCGGAACCTCTTGAACATAACCTGATCACTTTATCAGAAAAGATCCGAAACCATTGGAACGTCGATGCTGGACTGGCAGTTGACGGTGATGGCGATCGCATTGCCATGATGGATGACAATGGACGATATGTGGATGCCCATCATATTTTATTACTTTTGATCCATTACCTGGCTGGATATAAGCAGATGAAAGGAAAGATTGTAACCGGCTTTTCATCCACGGTCAAAGTTGAAAAACTGGCCAAACATTACAAATTACCAGTTCAACGGGTCAAGATCGGATTCAAACAAATTTCTGAAGTGATGATGAAGGAGAATGTGCTTGTCGGAGGGGAGGAGTCGGGTGGTATTTCCATTGCCGGAACCATACCAGAGCGGGATGGGATCTGGATGGGCCTTACATTGTTTCAATTTATGGCTGAAACGAATAAGTCGTTACGTACCCTGATTGAAGAAGTATATGCCATTACCGGAGCTTTTTCATACCAACGGCAGGATCTGAAAATCGATAAGGAATTAAAAACCCGGGTTTTAAAGAAGTGTCAGGAAAATGCGTATAAGAACTTCGGATCATATAAGGTGACCCGGATTGAAACGGTTGATGGGTGGAAGTTCTTTTTTAATCCGAATGAATGGTATATGATCCGGCCATCAGGGACAGAACCCCTTCTAAGAACCTATGCTGAAGCCAAAACAGACGAACGCGCCTCTGAGATCATGCGGGCCGGATATGAATCCATAATGAAAAGTTAAAGACCGCATGCACTTTGTGCATGATCATCGAACCGGCCAACTTCCTGATTATTGGCCCGACATCTCATAATATTCCATGGCTTTTGGAATGTACGATTTGATCTTCTGAATCCTGCTTGCATCAGATGGGTGGGTGCTTATAAACTCCGGGATCTCTCCATTCTTCTGGGTAGATGCCATCCGTTCCCAGAACCCCACTGCATGGTTCGGGTTATACCCGGCCATAGCCATGAATATGAGACCCAATTGGTCGGCTTCACTCTCATGCAGACGGCTGTAAGGTAGAATGGCACCAAATTGAGCTCCAACGCCATAAACGGTCATCCATAGTTGCTGGGTTTCCTCCGGTTCCTGGGCCAGGGCAACACTCAGAGCGACACCACCCATCTGGGCAGCCAGCTGCTGACTCATCCGTTCATTTCCATGTCTGGCAATGGCATGGGCAATTTCATGTCCCATAACAACAGCCAACCCTGGTTCGTCCCGGGCAACGGGTAGCAGGCCGGTATATACAACCACCTTTCCTCCCGGCATGCACCATGCATTTAATTCGGAATTTTCAATCAGATTGAATTCCCAGGCATAGTCATGGAGCTCTGCCATCAGATTGGCACTGGCAAAATAGGCCTCAACAGCAACCTGGATGTTTTTACCGACCCTTTGTACCATTTGAGTCTGCTGCTGGTTGGTACTGATGGTATTGGTCTTAAGAAATTCCTCATATTGCTGAAAGCTCATGGCCAGCATATTTGAATTGGAAACCAGGTTGAGCTGTTGCCGTCCTGTGAGTGGGACGGTGCTGCAGTTCTGTAATATTAACAGCAACGCGATGCCGATGTACTGCAATAGATGCCTTTTCATCCTTTTTGTCAATATTTATGATTAATTGAAATGGTATTTATATGACCTGAACTTCAGGTTCCAGAGTGATACCAAAAGCCTTCTGAACCGAATCAGTGATCATATTTGAAATCTCAAGAATCTCTGCACCCATAGCACCCCCGTGATTCACAATTACCAGGGCATGCTGTTTGTATACCCCAACATGGCCCATACGCTTCCCTTTCCAACCTGTTTTTTCAATCAACCAGGCTGCCGGTATCTTAAACTTTTCGTGGGCACCGGGATAAAACGGTATATCCGGATCATTTATTTGAAGCATCTTTAAAAAATTCTCTGAAATTTCAGGATTTTTATAGAAACTTCCGGCATTGCCCAATTTTGAAGGATCTGGCAGTTTCTGTTTTCGGATCTGCGATACCATGTCAGCAATGTCCCGGATGCCTGGATTTGCAATGCCAATAAAAGCTTTGCTCAGGGGCTCATATGATAAAACCGGATGAGGCAGTTTACTCAGTTTGAATATGACCGAAGTAATTATAAACCGGTTTCTTAGTGTGGTTTTGAAAATACTGGTTCGATAGGAGAACTGACATTCGTTTGTATCCAGGGATAACAATTCACCAGAATCAGGAAAAATGCCCTGAACCGATTCAATGATGTTTCTGACCTCCACACCATAAGCACCAATATTTTGAATGGGCGCTGAACCAACGCTGCCCGGTATGGTTGCCAAATTCTCTACTCCCCAGTAGTTATGGTGAACACAATATTTTACGAATTGATCCCACGACTGCCCGGCACCAACACGGATTCGAATATGGAGATCTGACTCTGAAAGAATCTGTATTTCAGAATTTGTCAGGTGAATGATCAATCCGTTATAGTTTTTTGTAAAAAGGATATTACTCCCTTCACCCAGTACCATCCAGGGCAGGTCATGGCACATCTCGGTGGACAGCAATTCATATACATCTTGTGTTCCATCCAGGTTGACAAAAAAAGCGGAATGGGCATCAATGCCGAATGAGTTGTGAGATTTAAGTGAGTAATCCTGGTAGATGGTCATTTCGTTGGATGGAATAAGGTCATTCGCTTGATTTTTCTAACTTCGTAATAAGTTCGGCAGCATATATACCGGCAAACAAAAATAATCAGAATACCTTGTATTGAAAAAAGTTATTATTTCCGTTACCAATGATATTGTAAATGATCAACGGGTATTGCGAACAGCTGCCACGCTGGGAAAAAATGGATGGGAAGTGGTTCTTGTGGGCCGGCACAATCAGGATGGTTTACCACATTACTGGATACCTCATAAAGTGGTCCGTTTCAGGATGCTTTTTAAGAAGGGGCCTCTGTTCTATGCCTTTTTTAACATCCGCTTGTGTCTGTACCTCTTACTTAATTCCTGTCATTTATTGTGGGCCAATGACCTGGATACATTGTTGGCTAATTTTCTGGCGTCTCGATGGTCGAATCGCCCCATGGTGTATGATTCGCATGAATACTTTACCGAGGTTCCTGAATTGGTTGAACGAAAAAAAACACAATGGGTTTGGAAACGCATTGAAGGAATCATATTTCCCCGGATAAAATATGTAATAACGATCAGTGATTCAATTGCCCAGTCGTATGAAAACCGTTATGGAGTACCCGTATTGGTTGTGCGTAATTTCACCCACCCTTTTGTTGTGGAGGATAAGGAAACTGAAGTATTTCGATTCGGCGGGAAAAAGATCATACTGTACCAGGGTACCCTGAATCGAAACCGGGGACTTGAACCAATGATCCGTTCTATGTCATACATACCCAATGCCGAGCTTGTAATTGTGGGCAACGGCCCTGAAAAAGCATCCCTGGTTGAACTGATCCGAAATCTTGAACTTGACCATCGGATTTTTTTAATACCGAAGATGTTGCCCTATCGACTGCAACAATTGACACCCATGGCAGACCTGGGTTTGTCAATTGAGGAGGATATTGGCTTGAATTATCAGTATGCTCTACCAAATAAACTTTTTGACTATATTTATGCGAGAGTCCCGGTATTGGTCTCATCCCTACCGGAGATGAGATATATTGTGCAGCAGTACGGGATCGGATGGGTTCTGGAATCTCACGAGCCCACAAAAATTGCTGCTCAGGTAAACAGGATATTAAGCGACCTGGATCGTGAAAAATATACCATGAAAAAGAATCTTGAAAAAGCAGCGATGGAGATGAATTGGGAACAGGAGGAAAAGAAACTGCTGGCATTTGTAGATTCTATATATTTGAAATCATAAACCACCAATCTGCCCTGTATGAAAAAGTTATCTATTGTACTCAGTGCGTTTGCCATTGCCATTCTTCTTTTTGATCACCTGGCAAGAATACAACATTGGGTTGCAAACACATCTAAAGAAATGATGGATCAAATGACCCAGCAGCAATATACTCTGGGATCCGATCCACTCAATGGTCTGCCTGTCCTCGGATTCATCTTTTTAGCCCTGGCTGCATTTTTATATAACACGACCCATAAAAATCCGCTTTACCCATCGGCAGGTGTTACTTTACTGATCATGGTCATCGGGTATCTTTTTAAGATTCTTCACTGGCCTGGCGCCGGAGTTATCCTGGTACTATCGTTCGGATTTTTGATTGTTATTATCGTCCCCTGGTTTACCTTTGTCATGCTCAGAGGACCCCGGTCCACGAACAATGAAGAGCCACTGGAAGAATAACCCCTTCCTAGCCAATGGACGGGTAGCTATTATAATTATTAAAACGAATTATTTCATTCATTGGTTTCCGCTTCTTTAGACGGTTTGGCTGGTTGCTGTAGCCCACTGTGATGATCAGCAGAGGACGTTTGTTCCGGGGAATATCTAACAGAGACTTTACCTTTGTCTCATCAAACCATCCCAAAAGGCAGGTGCCCAATCCTTCATTGGTTGCCTGCAGGCAAAAATGTTCAGCTGCAATACCCACATCCATGAGCGGGTATTCTTTGTCTTTAATGGCACCTCCAATGGTTGAAATGAGTTTCGGACGTTCTTGAACTATTACCACATGAACAGGCGCCTGTCTGGAAAAATGATTCAATGGCAAGATTTGGTTCGACGTGGCCTTTGCCACATTGTTCTTGATTTCTGGATCATCCACCACGATAAATGTCCAGGGCTGAGAATTACATGCTGAAGGCGCCAGCCTGGCAGCTTCAAGACATCGCATTATTTTATCTTTTTCAACGGGCTTGTCGATATATGCACGATCACTCTGTCGTTTTTGCGCCAGTTGTAAAAAATCAGTGATATTCGTTTTTTGCATGATTGATTCAGTTCAATTTCATCATTTCATCTGACAATACCAGGCGGTGCCCCACATCCATTTTTTTGTAATAATATACCGTGGCTTTTGCCACCTGCTTTCCCTCAATGGGTCTGTATTTTCGAAGCTTGCCTGTCATCAGCCATTGGGTGCGTTGCATGATCCATTGCCCGATTGATTCAGCCATCCGTTTTTCATTTCGCTGACCCAGCAACATGGAGGGCCTGAAGATAATACAGGTTTCAAAGTTTAAGCTTTGGATGGCTTCTTCCACCTTTCCCTTGGTTCGATTGTAGAAAATCTTTGATCCCGGATTGGCGCCCAATGAAGTCACCAGTAAATACGCCGGGATGTTATTTTTTTTGGCAATATTTCCCAACATGACTGGCAGGTCCAGGTCTACCCATTCAAATGCGGCTTTTGTTTTAGCCTTTTTCATGGTCGTACCCAGGCAGCAAAACAGACCATCTCCGAATATTTCACTTTGCAGCAGGGAGGGATCCCTGAAATCGGTCACCACCTGATGTAATTTGACGTGCTTAATACCAAGGGCACGACGGGTCAGAACGACTACCTCAGCAACATCATTATCGTCCAGCAAAAAGTGGGTTAGATGATTGCCAACGAGGCCTGTGGCTCCAACAATAATTACTCGTTTTTTCATTTAGGATGGTGAATTAAAACCCGGCCGCCTGGCCATCTTTTCGCGACTCGGATGCTCCAAAATAGACTTTGTTCTTATCGTCCCACATGATGGCCTGATAGCCTCCAAAACCTCCTGTAGTCCATTCTAAATTATGACCTTTTCCCCTGAGGTCACGAATGACGGCATAGTCAAATCCGGATTCCAGGAATACAGTACCACCATCGGTCATGATTTCTCCGGTAGGTTGAGATGATCCACCATGCCGGATTCGCGGGGCGTCACCAGCTTCCTGGAGGTTCATGTTGAAATCGATCAGGTTCACGACAATTTGGGCATGGCCCTGAGGTTGCATGGCCCCGCCCATGACTCCGAAACTCACCCATGGTTTTCCATCCCGGGTAATGAATGCTGGTATGATGGTATGGAATGGCCGTTTTCCGGGTTCGTATACATTCATATGCCCTTCTTCGAGACTAAACAATTCGCCGCGATCCTGCAGCATGAAACCCAAACCCGGGGGAACCATTCCTGAACCCAATCCGCGATAATTACTCTGTATCAATGATATCATGTTTCCCCACTGGTCGGCCACGGTGAGATAAATGGTATTACCCTGCTCTAATTCACCGGCATCAACATATCGGCTGGCCCGGTTCGGCAATATCAGTTCACGGCGTTTATCTGCATATTCCTTAGAAATTAACTCTTCCACCGGAATTTTATTGAATTCGGGATCGGCATAATATTTCGCACGATCCTCAAAAGCCAGCTTTTTGGCTTCAATAAATGTGTGAATATATGCGCTGCTACCAAAACCCATGGAGGCGATATTGTATCCTTCCAATATATTCAATATCTGTAATGCAGCAATACCCTGACCGTTAGGAGGGAGTTCCCAAACATCATATCCCCGATAGTTTGTAGATACAGGTTCCACCCACTCGGAGGCATGGGAAGCCAAATCCTCATATGATAAGAATCCTCCCTGTTCTTTCATGAATGCATCAATGGTTCTGGCAATGCTGCCCTTGTAAAATGCATCACGACCTTCACTGGCAATAATCTTCAGTGTATTCGCCAGATAGGGATTCTTGAATATGTCTCCTTTGTCTGGTGGATTGCCATTGGGCATATATACTTCGGATACGTTTGGAAACCGGCTCAGGTAACGTGCCGATTGCCAATAGTAGGCAATCAATTCGGTGACAGGAAATCCTTCACTGGCATATTGAATGGCCGGCCCGAGTATTTTTGTCATGGGTATGGATCCAAACCGGTTATGCAATTCAAACCAGCCATCCACGGCCCCGGGGACAGATACTGGCAATGGTCCGTGAGATGGTATGGATTCCAGACCCTTTTCCTGAAAATAGCTCAGGGTTAAGGACCTGGGGGACCGGCCACTGGCATTGAGACCGTATAGCTTTTCAGTTTTTGCATCCCAGACAATGGCAAAAAGGTCTCCGCCAATTCCATTTCCTGTTGGTTCAACAAGCCCCAGCATGGCATTTGCGGCAATGGCTGCATCAATGGCATTACCACCATCCTTCAATATATCCAGAGCGACCTGGGTAGCGAGTGGTTGGCTGGTGCATGCCATTCCATTCTGGGCAATGACTTCTGAACGCGTGGCAAAAGGCAGGCCCGTCAGGCGATCCTGACCCTGTATTAAGAATGATATTAGTAGGAGTATAGAAATGAGAATGCTTGTTTTCTTCATGATATAAAATGGTTGATTATTTTATTTATTTGACAATACAACGACCGATTCGGTCATTATGCGTATACCGGTCTTGATGGCATTGAAGTGATCCGGAGCATATAATGGGGAATGTAAACCTGGTAGTGGGGTGCCATCTTCAGAATGTACTTTGTATTTTTCTGCATCCACGCTCCCCAGCATAAACATCATGATGGGTATTTTTTCCGGAGTACGACCAAATTTTCCGAAATCCTCCCCGGCCATCAGCGGTTCCTGTTCAATGACATTTTCCCGGCCCAGAGCGTGTTCCATTACGGAAACAACCTGCGATGTCAGTTCCCTGTCGTTAATCACAGGAGGCGTATATTGGTTTGAAATGATGACCTCGGGGTATTTCTCTTCGAGCAGGCCTGCTGCTGCTGCGATACCACTGGTAATCCGTTTGATGGATTCAATAATTTCTTCATATACCAGGTCGTCATAGAACCGGATTGTGAGTTGCATGTCCACCTCGTCAGGTATGATGTTATGTTGTGTGCCTCCATGAATGGACCCAACCGTTACGACAGCCGGTTGAAGAGGGGATAGTTCGCGACTGACAATGGTTTGAAGATCGAGAACGATGCGGGAAGCCAAAACAACCGGGTCGATAGTCCGGTGTGGATAGGCGCCGTGTCCACCCTCCCCAAACACATGAATATCCACCGAGTTCACACCGGCAAATGCAGGACCGATGCAGTAGCCAACGGTACCCACTTTCAGTTCAGGATCCACGTGAAGAGCAAGAGCATAATCCGGGACTGGAAACATTTTGAATAAACCGGCCTTAATCATGGCATTGGCTCCACCACTTTGCTCCTCAGCTTGCTGGGCAATCATGACCAGGGTTCCCTTCCAGTGGTCTTTAAATTCTACCAGGGCATTCGCCGTACCAACCCAGACACTCATATGGATGTCATGTCCACATGCATGCATGGCCCCTACTTTTTCACCATTCTCATTGACATAAAAGATATCACTCGCATAGGGAAGCCCGGTTTTTTCGATAATGGGGAGGGCATCCATGTCGGTACGCAGGAGCACGGTCGGACCCTGCCCATTTCTGAATACACCCACCAGACTTGTACCTCCGACGTTTCGGGCGATCTCAAATCCAAGTTTTTCAAGTTGGCCAGCCATCTTATCCGAGGTTTTAAATTCACGGAATGACAGCTCCGGTGTTTGATGCAGGTCGATATAGAGCGATTCATAATGGGCCATGTTCCGTTCAATAAACTGATTCAAACGGGATTCAAATGTCACCTGAGCAGATACATAGAAATGAATGGCCAGAAGAAAAATGAATATGGATGCAATAGATTTTTTCATGGTATGTTTTCAAGAAATATACAATATGATATTCGGTTACAATACTTTCTTTCCCATCTTTTTAACCCGGATGTGATCATAGAAGCCCTGAAAATTCATCATACAGCCTGCGCTTACAAATCGAGAAGCAACGTATCAGAATTTCGTCCTTGCAGCAGCATGTTGACGGGCGATTCAATAAGTTCTTTGACATTCACCAGGAAACTGACTGACTCACGGCCGTCGATAATCCGGTGATCGTAAGAAAGGGCCAGATACATGACAGGTCGAATTTCTACTTTTCCGTTGATTGCAACTGGCCTTTCGACAATATTATGCATGCCGAGGATGGC
>Ga0209536_100002832_pt1 | contig 28090 bp, 18 predicted proteins | sample DeeMarSeWOR28_12_FD_187461 | JGI IMG/M metagenome (GOLD analysis project Ga0209536, IMG submission 187461) | Marine sediment microbial communities from White Oak River estuary, North Carolina - WOR-2-8_12 (SPAdes) (version 2) | ecosystem: Environmental > Aquatic > Marine > Intertidal zone >... | reverse complement strand
TGGTTGTGGAGGGTAGCGCACATCACCTCATCCACCATGTTGAAGGCGGCCAGAGCAGCCCTGTCCAACACCAGCAAACCGTCTTTTTCTGCAAGAAGGTTGATCTTTCCCTCCCGCGGTTTATCGTTCCAGACGACTCCTTCTCCGGCCAGGGCTGCAGCCATAATCACCGCCGCCTCATTCTCGTGAATCTCGTCGCCGGCCAGGTCGATGACATAGAGCTGGTTCTTCCCAAGACGCTGCAGATGGCAAAGGTCAGCCTCGCACAAGCGGTGCCCGCGGCGGAAGGCTGGGCCCTTGAACTCCCCGGGACGGACCTCGGTGATATCGTGGGCCAGCTCGCTGCCCACGGCATCTTTCAGTTTCATAGTTTTTAGCACCGCTTTCCTCCTCTTCAGCGGCCAGCAAAAAGCGCAGGGCACACAGCGTCGGTTGTGATCTCCGCTCACTGACCATTGCCGACTACCTGCTCCCCCCGTCGTCTGTCTTCTGTCCTCCTTGCCACGCGGCAGCCTTGGCGAAGACGGGCGACCTCGGGCCGTCCGCCGCTTGCTGCCCGATGGAAACGGGCGCCCAGTCCATACGGGGCCAGGTGACCTCACGGGCTTTATTGAAGTACGCCCCATGAGCGCACGGTCGGCACAGAACGTTCCCATCGACACACACCTCACGGTGATCCCGGACCACTTGACCGCAGCAACTGCAAGGGACCTTGCTGCGGGTGGGCCCCGGCAGGTCAAACTCGCTGAGGGCAACCTCAACTTGCTGAACCCGGAAAAGGACCCCGTCCGGCATCCTCTTGTAGGCCTCCAGCTGTTGCCGGTGTTTCCCCAACACCTCCGGAGCATACAGGGGGGCAAGATCACGGGCTTCCTCGGTGGAGAGCACCCGGTAAGAATCGCCGGTTTCGAGGTTGACAAAGGTGGCGGCCATGGTGCCATAGTCCACAAACTTCAGCGAACGCCGTCCCAATCGGGCCCCGGTCACATGGGCGACGGCATCTCCGCTGCATCGGTCCATCTCCAGGTAGACAATCAGTTTCTTGATCTGATCGTGGCTGGTGGGATCATCCAGGCCAATGAGGCGACAGCCCAACATGGCCATGCGCACACCCACCGCCTGACCCGGGCAGAGATGGCCATGGGCTTCGGCGGAGGAAGCCAGCAGTTCTTCAAAGGGTTTCATATGATCTTGCTCCTTGAGAGTTGCTCATCGTTCCGGACCAAAACCACTGTTCTGGCACAATACCCGTAAACTTATCATAGGCAGCGGCTGTCCTAACACTGCAAAGCCACAAATTCCCCTGGATCATGAAGTGGTCTGTTGCCTCATCGACACCCACAAGATATGGCAACTAATCCGCACTCCCCGCTGCCCGCTGACTTTACGCCGCAGCCTCTGCGGTGCGCTCGGGAGCATAGCGGTTCAGAATGGCAAAAAACGCCAACGAAAGCAAGGAAAGACCCAGAAAGACCGAAAAGCCGGAGGCATACCCTTCAGTTCCCGAAAGCTTGACGAATAGACCCATTACCGGAGGGATCACAAAACCCCCGAAAGCTCCCAGACCCCCCACAATGCCGGCCGCACCGCCCACTGTATCCGGGGTATACTTTGGAACCAGCTTGAAAACGGCCGCGTTGGCAAAGCCCATGCCCAAGGCAAGAAGCAGCTCACCGCTTACAGCAATGACGACGGATCCGGAAGCCATCATCATGGCGATCGCACCAATCGTCACTATGACGAAGGCGAGGGATACGGTTTTCTCGCCGCCAATTCTATCTGAAGTGAATCCCCCAAGAACCCTGAGGATCGATGCAGAGAGGGAATAGAGTGCCGTAAGGGCGCCAGCCAGCAAAAGACTCGTGCCAAAATATTCCCGCCAATAAGTGGGAAACCAGACCGTGAGGGCAATAAATCCACCGAATGTTACAAAATAGAAGAGGGTCAATATCCAGGTCCTCCAGTCCGACCCCGCTTTTTTGAGGGAGTCGAATGCTTTTCCCGATGGAATCAGCTCTTCCCCGCAAGCGATGAACAAAGCATCGTCGTCGATTTCGATTCCCATCTCTTTGTATTGAAAGTAGGGAGCATCTTTCATGAACAGCAGAAAAACAAGGATCAAACACAGGAGCATGCCGAGCCACAACACGTAAGAGAGCGTAAATCCCAACGAGATCACCGTGAAGGGCAGGGCTACCGCAAAAAGTCCTGGCGCCATATTTCCCAGACCGGCATAGAGGGCGAGAGCCGTGCCTTGTTTTTTTTGAGGGTACCAGTAGGATACCGTGGGAATGCCCACTGAAAACACGGCAATCCCGGAGCCGCAGAGAATACCGGCCAGCAGAAACATGGGATAGTGAGCTGGTAGGAGAGGTGCAAAGACAGTAAACATCACGGTAATGGCTCCAATACCCACCAAAGCAAGGCCCAGAAGGATCAGAATAGGTTTTTTCCCTCCCATCCGGTCCACCGCGGCACCGAAAGGTATGCGCAAGAGTGAGCCGGTGAGCGCTGGACTTGCCGCCAGAAGACCCATGAGCAGAGGACTAAGCGCCATGGATTCCTTGAGCTTGGTGACAATAGGGCCAAAGGCGGAAACGCCCGCAAAGCCTGCAAAAAACGCCAGCGTAGTCCAGGTGAGAGCCGCACCCCGACTGGATTTGGCGTAACAGGCAGCTTCTTCAGCCATAAGGGTTTACCTCCTTCCATAGCCAAGATTCACGTATTCAGGAATCTCGGTGTTCAGGAATTCCCCATTGAAAAGCCGCTCAGTTGGCGCACATTGCAGAGAGTCTAACAGGGAAATCCGTCAGTGCCTCAAGCCGGTTCTAGAAACTCGCCTCCCTGCTCCTGAAGATGATCATCCTCCGGTAAACATAAGTGAGCGGTACACTCCAGACGTGGACCAGGCGACTGAATGGCCAAAATCCCATCAGGGTCAATACGCCGAGAATATGAATCTTGAATCTCAATGGCACCTGGAGCATCAGGGTTGGATCCGGAGTCAGGGTCAGGATACCCCGAAGCCATGGGGCAACAGTAGTGAGGATATCGAAGTGTTTGTACAACCCGACGACCACATTGGCGAATCCCGTGGAGACCACAAAGAACAGCAAACTCAGGGTGACGAAATCGTTCAGGGTTGTGGTGGCGTGAATTCGGTCTTTGGTGGTCCGACGATAGCCTAGCAGGGTGAGGCCCAGAAGAGCTGCCGCTCCAACAACAACCCCGCTGTAGGTGGCGAACAGGGTGTGGGTCTGGCTATCGATCCCCACCGCATCCCAGTACTTTTGGGGAATCAGAAGTCCGGCTCCGTGACCCATCAGGGTGAAAATAATGCCCCAGTGAAAAATCGTGATCCCGAGTTTCAAACTTTTCTTGTCCAGAAGCTCGCTTGACCTGGTGTTCCAGCCGTAAGGATCTCTGATGTAACGGTACAGATGGCCAACCACAAATGTGGCGAGAGCAAGATACGGAAAAACCACAAATGCCAATGTGTTTAGAATGTGCATATCATCAAACTCCATTTGCTTGTAGTTCTTCGAAAACATTTAGAACAATTTCAAAAAGTCCGGCATAGGAACTTCCGTTTTCTTTGAGGCGAGAGCAGATGTTTTCAACCTGATCGGCGTATTGTGCCAAAAAGGAAAACTGCTTCACCTGCCTGTTTATGGAGACAAATTCCAGGACCAGCGGGAGATAGTCGGGGAGTTCTCCACCGGAGCTTTCGTAGCCAATGCTGTGGTAGAGGTGGTGGAAACCAACCAAAGCACGCCCCCGTTCCCTGGCGTCGCCCCACCTGTGGTAGGTGAGGTTGAGGCAGGTAGAAGGGTTCAGATCAAAAGTTGCGGTGTACTCTTCCTGCAGCCTGATCAGTGGCCTATTACACAGGTAGTCCAGGAAGTTCTCGCACCTCTCTCGTTGCTCCGCTTGAGGAATCTCTTCGACCGCTTCCTTCAACTCCGCGAGCGAGCGGATGAGTTCTTCATCCGGGTAATGAAGTAGCATCGCTAGCAGCTTCACGAGATAACGCTTTTCCTCGTTCATGGCGAAAACCAACTCCACTTGCCAGACAACCAGCGCTCAGCTGAATTTCGGATTTGTTGGTGGGCAGTGCTCACCCTGTGCATGCTTTCCTGCGTCATGCGTTAGGCGCCATGCGGATTGAAACCAGCAGCACCCTGCAGCTTATAAAGGTCTGCCTTGCCCTCCTTCTTGACCGTCGGGACAACGAAGCGATCCTTGTACTTGGCAATGGCAAGAAGTTGATACATCTCCTGAGCCATCTTTGCGCTCATACCAACCTCATCCAAAAAAGTGACATCCGCTTCAGCCCCCACTCGCGTCGAGCGCATGTAAGCGCGGAGGGCCATGAGTCGTCGCAAAGCATATCTCACCGGCTCCACATCCCCAGCGGTCAGCAGGTTGGCCAGATAGGTCAGTGGAATTCTCATCACCTCGGGGTTATGGGCGCCGTGCTCCGTTCCTTCCAAGGCCCGTGCAATCGGACTCAAAGGAGGTACGTACCAGACCATGGGCAACGTCCTGAACTCCGGGTGGAGAGGGAAGGCGAGTTGCCATTCCACCGCAAGTTTATAGACTGGGGATGCCTGGGCCGCCTCGACATAACTCTGAGGAACCCCTTGAGAAATTGCCTCAGCAATCACTTCCGGGTCTTTGGGATCAAGCAACATGGCGGCGTGGGCCGGGTAGAGTTCCTGCTCTTTTTCCACAGAGGCGGCCTTTTCGATACTGTCCGCGTTGTAGAGAACAATGCCGACGTAGCGGATCCTGCCGACACAGGTTTCAGCACAGAGGCTGGTCATACCCGCCTCGATTCTCGGATAGCAAAAGATACATTTCTCGGATCTGCTGGTCTGCCAATTGAAGTAGACCTTTTTGTACGGGCAGCCAGAAACACAATAGCGCCAGCCGCGACACTGCTCCTGGTCTACCAGGACAATGCCGTCCTCCTCCCGCTTGTAGAGAGCACCCGAAGGGCAGGAGGCCACACAAGCCGGGTTCAGGCAGTGTTCGCAAAGACGCGGCAGGTAAAACATGAAGACCTTTTCAAACTGCAGGTAGATCTGGTGCTCCAGGTTCTTAAAATTCGGATCCCCGGAGCCGGTTGCGCTGACCCCGGCAAGATCGTCTTCCCAGTTGGGGCCCCACTTGAGCTGCATGGGTTTGCCGGTAATCAGTGATTTGGGTCTGGCTGCCGGCTGATGCCTCTTTTGAGGACTGGAGATTAGCTTGTCGTAGTTGTATGTCCAAGGCTCGTAGTAATCGTCAATGTCTGGGAGGTCGGGGTTGTGAAAAATCTTCAACAGCCTAGCCGGTCGGCCGCCGGCGCGAAGGCGGAGCTCGCTCCCCATCTCCCAACCGCCCTTGTGGATTGTCTGATCCTCCCATTTTTTGGGATAGCCTATCCCCGGTTTGGTCTCCACATTGTTGAACCAGATGTACTCAGCGCCGGCACGGTTGGTCCAGACGTTCTTACAGGGAATACTGCAGGTGTGGCAGCCGAGACATTTGTCCAGGTTCAACACCATACCGAATTGCGCTTTAATCTTCATACCAGTCCACCTCCCCTGCCTTTCGGACCACGATCACCTCATCCCGTTGGGCGCCGGTCGGACCGTAATAGTTGAAACCGTAACTCAGTTGGGCATAACCCCCGATCATCTGGGTAGGTTTCACCAAGATGCGGGTCACGCTGTTGTGGGTGCCTCCTCGCTGCCCGGAGAGCTTGGACCCAGGCGTATTGATCATTCTCTCCTGGGCATGGTACATGAACGCTTTTCCTCGGGGGATCCGGTGGCTTACCACCGCTTTCGCCATCACCACCCCGTTGACGTTGAAGCACTCGAGCCAGTCATTGTCCTCGACACCGATGGAAGCTGCGTCTTCATCGTTGATCCAGATGGCCTCGCCCCCCCGGAACAGGGTCAGCATGATCAGGGTGTCCGAGTAGGTGCTGTGAATGGACCATTTGGAATGCGGGGTAAGGTAGTTCAAAATGATTTCTTTGCCGGCCCCTCGACTGACCTCTGTGGAGCCCAGGGCTTGCATGTCCAGAGGCGGTCGGAAAACCGGCAGTCCCTCGCCGAAAGCCAGCATCCACTCGTGGTCCTGGTAGAACTGAGCACGACCCGTGAGGGTGCGGAAAGGAACCTTCTCCTCTATGTTAATGACAAAGGGAGAGTACATCCGGTTTTCGGACTCGATCCCGCTCCAGATTGGGCTAGTGATAATCTTGCGCGGGCGTCCGTCCAGATCCGCGAAGCTCATCTTCTCTCCCTCCCTATCCTTACTTAAATGGGCCAGACTTAGCCCTGTTTTCTTTTCCAGTCCGGACCAAGACTTGACCGCGGTACGTCCATTGGTCTCCGGTGCCAACGCCAAGATCGCTTCAGCCACCTGCTTGCCTGTTTGCAGCAACGGCATCCCCTGCGTTACCCCGGGGCTTGTGACGGTTCCGAGCTTCTCTTTGAGTTCCTCGTATTCTTCATCTGCTTTCCAGGCAATGCCCTTGGAGCCTATGCCCACGCTGGCGACCAGAGGTCCCAGGGCTGTCATCATTTTATAGGTGTTGGGGTAGTCCCTCGTGACCACGGAGAGATTGGCCAAGGATTTGCCCGGTATGGGCTCCACCTCTCCTTTTTTCCAGTCCTTGACGGTCGGTTGGGCAATCTCACCGGGGGAGTCGTGGAGCAGGGGGGTCGCCACCAGATCCTTCTGTTCACCGAGATGGCTCACGGCCAGCTCCGAGAATTTTTCAGCAATGGCCTTGAACTGATCCCAGTTGGTTCTTGTCTCCCAGGGAGGATCAATGGCCGGGTTGAAGGGATGGATAAAAGAATGCAGATCAGTGGTGCTGAGATCGTGCATCTCGTACCAGGAAGCCGCGGGCAGAGCTACATCCGCATACATCGCGCTGGTGGACATGCGAAGTTCCAGGGTAACCAGGAGGTCCAGCTTACCTTCGGGAGCCGGATCTCTCCAAAGAATCTCCTCCGGCCTTTTTTCGCTCTCTTTGTTGAGCACCGCATTGTCGGTTCCCAACAGGTGTTTGAGGAAATACTCATGGCCTTTGCCGCTAGCACCCAGAAGGTTTGCCCGCCAAAGAAAAAGGATGCGCGGCCAATTTTCTGGACTGTCGGGATCCTCCAAGGCGAACTTGAGCTCACCCTTTTTAAGTTTGTCTACCACATAGGAGATGATCTCACCATCTGAGCTGGCGCCCTTTTCCGTTGCCTGTCGACAGAGATCCAAGGGGTTTTGATTGAACTGAGGATAGGACGGCAGCCAGCCAAGCCTTGCGGCGATAACATTGTAGTCTGCCAGGTGCTTTTGCGCTGCAGTCTCGGCCAGCGGCGAAGCGATGTGCTGAGCGTCGAAGGTTTCATAACGGTACTGATCCGTAGCAAAATAATAAAAAGAGGTTCCGTTTTGCTGTCGGGGCGGCCTGCGCCAATCGAGCCCAAACGCAATGGAGGCCCAGGCAGCCTGGGGCCGGATCTTTTCCTGGCCGACGTAGTGGGCCCAACCGCCGCCGTTCACCCCCTGACAACCGCACAAGGTGGTGAGATTCAGGATCGCCCGATAGGTCATGTCGTTGTGGTACCAGTGATTGGTGCCGGCACCCAGGAAAATCATGGATTTCCCTCTGGTTTTTTCAGCGTTGTCGGCAAACTCCCTGGCCACCCGAATGACATCCTCTCGCGCCACCCCGGTTATCTCCTCTTGCCATGCCGGAGTGTAGGGCTTGGGATCATCGTAGCCCTTGGCGACCTCTCCCCCTTGCCCCCGGTCCATCCCCAGATTCGCAGCCATGAGATCGAAAACAGTGGTCACCAGTACTTCACCGCGGTCCCGTTTGATCTTCTTTACCGGGACAGAGCCGGTTTTCACCTTGGCCCCTTGGAACTGGAACAAGGGAAAATTCACCTCCACCCAACCATCGTTCTCCCCAGCAAAGCTCAAAAGTGGATCTACTGGGGCTCCACCAACCGAATCCTTCTGGTGCAGATTCCAGCCCCCCTCCTCGTTCCAGCGAAAACCAATGCTGCCGTAAGGCACCACGAAACTCCGACTCTTGGTATCAAAATAGACAGTCTTCCATTCACCGTTATTGAGATCGAAACCCAGGTCTGAACTTCGCAAGAACCGCTCCGAAACGTATTGGCCGTTTTTGGGCTTCAAGACCACGGCAAAAGGTAGATCGGTGAAACCCTTGGCGTATGAGCTGAAATACTCGGACTGTCGGTCCAGGTAGAATTCTTTGAAGACGACAAAAGTCATGGCCATGGCCAAAGCGGAATCGGTGCCTGCTTTCGCCGGCAGCCAGGTGTCGGCGAACTTCACATATTCAGCGTAATCCGGCGCCACTGCAGCAACTTTTGCTCCCCGGTAGCGTGCTTCAGTGAAGAAGTGGGCATCAGGGGTCCGGGTCATGGGCAAATTGCTTCCCCAGACGATCATATAGCTGGACTCATACCAATCCGCGCTTTCCGGAACATCGGTCTGTTCGCCCCAGATTTGGGGGGAGGCCGGCGGCAGGTCACAGTACCAGTCGTAGAAACTGATCAGGGAAGCGCCGATAAGCGAGAGAAACCGGGCACCGGAGGCATAACAGACCATGGACATGGCGGGGATCGGGGTGAAACCGAAAATCCTCTCAGGCCCGTATTTCTTGATGGTGTGGACAGTTGAAGCGGCTATTAGTGTGGACGCCTCATCCCATGAAACCCGGACGAACCCGCCTTTGCCCCTGGCCCGTTGGTATCTTCTCTTCTTTGCTTCGTCATCAACGACGGCCTGCCAGGCTTCGACAGGATCCGGCTGGGATTTCAGTTCGTCCCGCCACATCTCCAGCAGAACGGAACGAACATATGGGTATTTGAGTCGAACCGGGCTGTAGGTGTACCAGGAGAAGGTGGCGCCACGCGGGCAGCCCCGGGGCTCATGGTCGGGCAGATTTGCCCCGCACCCCGGATAATCCCCCCTCTGGGTTTCCCAGACGATGATCCCGTCTTTTACGTAGACATCCCACGAGCAGGATCCAGTACAGTTGACCCCATGGGTGGAGCGGACCTTCTTGTCGTACTGCCATCTTCTCCGGTAGAACTCCTCCCAACCCCGCTCGCCACAACGGACCTCGGCCCAGCCGTTGGAGAGGGCTTCCTTATGGCAGCGGTGGCCGCCAGCTTGAGGGCGCAGAAAGCGAAAAGATGAGAACCTTCTTCTTTTGGCCATGGATACCCTCCCTGTTCTATGGTATGGATCAGATACTGCGCAAGCTAGTAAATACCAGCTTTCATCTGCTCACCATGGTGATTTCGTCTCCAACGCCAGCAAATAAGTAGAGTTTTGATTGTTGGAAGTCTGTCTCCATTCTTCGATTCGGTCACAGGGCGCATTTTAAAAACCTTCTATTTGTTTGTCAGGGGTCAACAACAAGTGGACTGAGCCTTCTCGCGAGGCAGGGCAAATACAGAAAACAGGTCAGCTCATATAGACCGACTCAATCTGGGAAGTCGTTCTCGGACGAGAGCAGAAGCGAATACTCTTGAGATCGTTTCTCAAACGCACAAAAGACAAAATTTCAATACTTCCATAGCTTTCCCTTTCGATGCCCCTTGGCTTTCTATAAGAGACGCAATCGATTCATGCTGCAAGTAAATGAGGATTCAATCCTGCCAGTGGATCGCTTCTACCGGACATGAATCGATTGCGTCAGGTCAACCATCAGCTGGGCTTATCCCAAAATCGCCTTCAGGTCCTCGTCCGGCGTGGTGATGGGCTTGATGTCGAAGTTCTTGACCAGGACATCGAGCACATTGGCTGAAACAAATGCCGGCAGCGAGGGGCCGAGGCGGATGTTCTTAATCCCCAGGTGCAGCAGAGACAGGAGAATTGCCACTGCCTTCTGTTCGTACCAGGAGCAGATTATAGACAGGGGCAGGTCGTTCACCCCCACATTAAAGGCATCGGCCAGGGCCACGGCAATCTGGATTGCCGAATGGGCGTCATTGCACTGCCCTATGTCCAGTAGCCTCGGGATTCCACCTATGTCGCCCAGATCCTTGTCGAAGAAGCGAAACTTGCCGCAGGCAAAGGTCAGGACCACCGTGTCTTCGGGAACCTTCTCTACGAACTCGGTATAGTAGTTCCGACCGGGCTTGGCCCCATCGCAGCCTGCAACCACGAAGAAATGACGGATGGCCTGGCCCTTGACCGCCTCTATGACCTTGTCCGCCACACCGAGGACCGTATTTCTGCCAAATCCCACCATGACCTCGCGACCGTTTACATCCTCCTGAAAGCCGGGCAGGGCCAGGGCCCTGTCAATGACGGGTTGAAAGTTCCTGTCGGATATATGGGATATTCCAGGCCAACCCACGAGGCCGCAGGTAAAGATGTTGCTCTTGTAAGTCTCTTTTGGTCTCTGGATACAGTTGGTGGTCATCAAGATGGCACCGGGGAATTGGGCGAAATCCCTACCCTGATTTTGCCACGCCGTACCGTAATGGCCGTAGAAATGACCGTACTTTTTCAGTTCCGGGTAGCCGTGGGTGGGAAGCATCTCCCCGTGGCTGTATACGTATATTCCCTTGCCCTCGGTCTGCTTGAGAAGCTCCTCCAGATCCTTCAGGTCGTGACCCGAGATCAGGATGGCCTTGCCTTTCTTCGCACCCAGAGGAACCTTGGTTGGCACCGGATGGCCGTAGGTGCCCGTGTTCCCAGCATCCAGCAATTCCATGGTTCTCAGATTGATCTCACCGCACTTCAGAACCAGACCAATCCAATCTTCCAGGCCCAAGTCCTCCCGGTGAATGGCCGCCAGACCCTCGTGGATGAACGCATAGACCGCGTCATCCTCCTGCCCAAGAATCTGGGCATGGTCAGCGTAGGCGCATACCCCTTTGACGCCGAACAGCAGGATGTGTTTCAGGGAAAGGATATCGGGACTGGCACTGGGGTATGAGTTGATGCCCACAGCCTCGCCCTGCTGAATGAGGTCATCCAGGTTGGAGGCAGGCACAAAAGATGCGGGTCCCTCAGGGAAATCGACTTTACCGCCCACGGCCTCGACTTTATCCTTGAGCTGCTCCCGCTTTTCTACGGCCTCACGGATCAGAGCCACAAACCGATCTGGGTCGAAATCCACGTTGGTCAAGGTGGAAAAAGCGGCCTCAACCGTGAAGATATTGATGTCACGTTCATTTACCCCTACCTTGCGCCCCTCGGTAGCATACTGGGACAAGCCCATAAGTCCATAGAGCAGTAGATCCTGGAGGGCAGCAACCTCGGGTTCCTTGCCGCAAACCCCCAGTTTCGTACACCCCTCACCTTTAGCCGTTTGCTCACACTGGTAACAAAACATCATCTTCCTCCTTTGTCAAACCGTTAAAGAGTTTCATTATTTTGAACCGCCAACCATGTCTTGTGCGATTTGATTCCCTTTATCGTAAACTTAACGGCAAGGTTCGGCAACTGCTTTGACTTAGATCAAGGAGGGGAGAAATTTCAAAAAGGATCATAAATCCCAGTCCCTCGGCTAAGGTTGAATGCTTCTGCACCCTATCTTTGATAACTTGGGTCTGCTGTTCGAAGTTTAGATGTAAACTCATCCAAAATGGAATAGCGTCATTCCAAAATGGCATAATCCTTCCAGGGTCCAAGATGCACTCGAGTCATATATGTTTGATATTAATAATAGTTTTGTGATGACTATCCTGGCATGATTAGTGCTCTCAAGATATAGACCTATCCTAAGACAGCATGGATTTTGGCATCTCAACCCGGGGAACACAGTAATCCACACTTTATAAGGAGAACACTATGTCAGAAGAGGTCAAGGAGAAGAAGAAGAAGGAGTTGCCGATTGCGGAGGTGACGACGTGCAAGTCGACGCAGCAGATGTTGCGCAAGGCAGCCGAAGACGGTGTAGAGACGGCCTTTCACCGGGCGGCCGACATGAAGGCGTGCCCCATTGGGGCGGACTCTGCGTGTTGCAAGCACTGCGCCATGGGTCCTTGCCGGTTGTCGAGCAAGGATCCCTATGCCAAGACGGGGGTTTGCGGGGCGAGCATCGACGTGATCGCCTCGAGGAATTTTGCCCGGATGGTGGCCTGTGGTACGGCGGCACACACGGACCACGGCATGACCATGCTGGATGTATTTCGTGGTGTGGTCAAGGGCGAGATCAAAGATTACCAGATCAAAGACGAGCAGAAGCTTTTTGACGTGGCGGAGGGTCTTGGCATCGAGACGGCGGGTCGAGAGGTCAAGGAGATCGCCACGGATCTTTACGAGGAGTTGGAGCGGACCTACACCCAGGTTGAGGGTGAGATTCCCTTTGCCAACCGGGTGCCGCCGAAGACCTTGGAGAAGTGGCGGGAGTTGGGCATTGTGCCCCGTGGTGCGATGCGTGAGATCATGGAGATCATGCACCGGACGCACATGGGTGTGGACCAGGATCACGAGAACATGGTGCGGCAGTGTTCCCGCACGGCCCTTGCCGACGGTTGGGGTGGTTCCATGGTGGCCACGGAGATTTCCGACATATTGTTTGGCACGCCCTCTCCGGTTTTGGCCGGGGTGGACATGGGTTGTTTGGACGAGAAGCAGGTGAACATCATCGTCAATGGTCACGAGCCCAACCTGTTTGAGTCTCTTATTGCCTCGGTGAATGATCCCAAGTTGGTGGATGAGGCCAAGGCAGCCGGGGCTGAGGGGATCAACATTTTGGGCATGTGTTGTTCGGGCGCCGAGGTGTTGGGTCGTCACGGGGTGCCGCACGCGGGCAATTTCATGAGCACCGAGGCGGTGTTGATCACCGGTGCGGTGGATGCCATGGCGGTGGATGTGCAGTGCATCATGCCGGCACTGGCGCCTTTGGCCGAGTGTTACGGCACCAGGTTTTTCACCACCAACCCGAGGGCGCGGATGGAGGGTGCTGAGCACATTGAGTTTGACGAGTACAAGCCGCGCAAGTGCACGGACAAGGTGGTGAAGCAGGCCATCACGCGATTCAAGAATCGCAAGGCCAAGGTGGTGATTCCGCAGAACAAGTCTCTGGGGATTCACGGTTTCAGCCACGAATACATCAACTACATGCTGGGGGGGACCTTCAGGGCCTCTTATGTGCCGCTAAACGACAACATCATCAACGGCAGGATTCGGGGGGTGGCCGGTGTGGTGGGCTGCACCAACCCGAGGGTGCGTCAGGACTATGTGCACGTGGAGTTGGTCAAGGAACTGATCAGAAACGACATCTTGGTGGTGCAGACGGGTTGTTCCCAGATCGCTCTGGCCAAGGCTGGGTTGATGAAGCCGGATGCGGCGGTTTTGGCTGGGGATGGATTGCAGGAGGTGTGCGAGACCGTGGGCATGCCGCCGGTGCTGGGTCTGGGCTCTTGTGTGGACAACAGCCGGATACTCATTGCCTGCGCCGAGATGGTGAAGACCGGTGGTTTGGGCGACAGCATTGCAGATCTGCCGGTTGCCGGCGTGGCCCCCGAGTGGTACAGCGAGAAGGCCATTGCCATCGGCCAGTATGTGGTGGCCTCTGGGATTTTCACGGTTTTTGGCGTGACCTTTCCCACCATCGCCGAGACCAAGTTCCACAAGTTGCTCTTTGAGGGCTTGGAGAAGCAGGGTCTGGGCAAGTGGGGCTTTGCCAGAGATCCCTATGAGATGGCGGCCATGATCATCGACCATATCGACAAGAAGCGCGAGGCCCTGGGCATCATGGGCGAGCGTGAGCGCGTACTCATGGATATGGCCGATCGCATGGCACTTGAGGTTGAAGAGGGGGCTGACTAATGCTCGCTTGATTGGGTGCAAGTAGCTCCTGAAAACCCGGCAGGGCGAGGCCCTTGCCGGGTTTTCTTGCTTGTACTATATGATGTGTCCTCCGTATCCTTAGCGGATTGTCTTTTCTATCTAATCCACGGATTACGCCTGGAGGAGTTCGAAACGAGCGCTTGTTTCTTCAGCATAGAATCGTTGACAATGTTCTGTGAATTTTTTGCGACTCTGAGATGTCACGTCGGCATATAAGTGTGTAATGAAATCAATGGGTAATTTCGCCTGGCTTTCCGAAAATACCCATCGATTGTTTTGCAGGATTTTCCAATGTTCTATTCCCGGGCGTAATATAATTCGCGGAGGTCACATCACCTTTCGTGCGCGCTCAACACTCGCCTCTTATCTTCCCGTTGATTTCGGCAACCCTAGGTACTATAATCGCGCCAGTCGCTATAAGCCAATCCTATTTTCAGAGGAGAAGAGCATGACGGAAAAAAGGCAGTTGATGGAAGTTTGCAAGTGTGAAAATTGCGGTAACGAGGCCGAGATGATCGTGACCTGCGAGCTTATACCCGTGGAAGACGAAGCGAAAAAGGCCGCAGGGATAGAGAAGCAGGAAAAGAAGTCCTTCACTTGTACAAGTTGCGGCAGCGAAGCGGATAGCATAATTGATCTGTAAAAGCCTGACAGTCTGGACGGCTTGCTGACTCCGAACAAGTAAGCTTACTTTTTTCCTCGCTGATCTGCAAGGGTACAGAATAACCCTCCACTAAGCTGGAGGGTTATCTGCTTGCCTAGCTTTTGCCTCCATAGACATACAGCAACAACAGGCCATTGCCATCACGTCGCGCCAAGGGCGGGCCTGTGGAATTTCGCTGTGCGGACCTCCATGGAAAAATTCCACCGGCCGGGACGAAGCACGAAGTAAGTTCAAATGTCCGATGAAGATTATGGGATGTGAAATGTCAGGTTCTACTAAGCCTATTTGTTGGATTAACCAGCCCCGCATCGCACATCTCGCGTCACATATCCACCGACCAGCCCGGTTTGTGACTTCTCTTGTCGGGTTATAAGCTTGAAAAGAGTTGACGACCGGGCTTGGTTTCAGACGGAGATTCATCACTAATGGATTATCATTATTGTCCATGGTGCGGCACCGGCTTAGCAAAAGACCTGCAACCCCATCCCCAGCGACAGTACTGTACCCAGTGTGGGTTCACTCGTTATAAGAATCCAACTGTTGGAGTGGCGGTGATCGTTATGCAGTGCGGCAAGTTGCTCCTTGTCAAACGGCGCGGCTCTTACGATGGAATGTGGTGTATTCCCTGTGGTCACGTTGAGTGGGACGAGGACATCCGCATTTGTGCTCACCGTGAATTGAAGGAGGAAACAGGGCTAGATGTAGAACTGGGACCTGTATTTGATGTTCACTCCAACTTTCATGACCGGGAGCACCAAACAGTCGGTGTCTGGTTCATGGGCAAACTCGCCGGAGGGGAATTGCAGCCGGGCTCCGATGCCCGCGAGGCGGAGTTCTTTCCCCTTGATGCCATGCCGGAAAACATGGCTTTCCCGACGGATGAATTAGTTTCTGAAAAGCTCAGGAACTTGATGACCTGCAAAGATAAAGCACTGGAACTTTTTTGCAGAGAATACACCGAATATTTTACTGGATAACGCGATGTTCCCCAGACAGACGGAGCGGGCAACAGACAGCGAACAGCAATAGATTTTACTGTTCTCCCCCTTAAATCCTCCTCTCCACCCTAGGGGATGGCGAGGATAGGGGGCTGAAAGCTCAAAAAACCGGCAAATCTGCCACAAGGAGGATGAAAAATGGGAGACAAAGTAATCATCTACGGAAAATCTACCTGACCCTACACCAACAAAGCCAGGTCGGCTTATGGGAACAGAGCCACTTATGTGGATGTTGTCCGGCAAACGGATAAGCTCAAAGAGATGCTCAAATTTTCCAATGGGGTACGGAAGGTGCCGGTTATCGTAGAAGGCGACAATGTAGAAATCGGCTACGGAGGAACATGAGGCGTATAACTCCCGTCGGTGACGGGTTATCAAGTATTGCAGATTCAAGATTGCCGGTTTAAGATTGATGCAACCTGCAACTTGTGGTTCTTGGTCAGCTTTCAATATGCAAGCAAAGGGGCAAATCCAACAAGGCAACCAATAAAATTTCGAAATCTGAAATGTCCGCCACTGCATTTAGAAGAGTTTGTCGAGGGTCGGGCAAGTTTTTTGCATAGAATCTCTTTTCAGGGGGACCAGGAATCGTCTCTGACAGAAGGAACCGTGGGTATGAATCAACACCGTGCAGATATTGTACGCATACTTGCAGTTGACGATGAGCCGCACATTCTAGATCTATTCAGAGAATTTCTCTCCTCGGAAACGTCAACCTACGCCTTTGAACTCACTCTGTGTTCTAAAGCCAATGAGGCTGTGGAGACGGTCCGTTTGTCTATTGAGAATAAGAAGCCGTTTGCCGTCGCTTTCATCGATGTCCGTCTAGTAGCAGGTCCGGATGGAGTGTGGGCCGCGGAACAGATTCGAACGTTAGATCCGAATCTAGAGATAGTCATAGTGACAGCTTACGGAGACGTCAGCCCTGAGGAAATTGTCACCCGTATTCCTCCGGCCAGAAAGCTGCTTTATCTGCGCAAACCCTTTACGCCGGAAGAGATCAAACAATGCGCAGTGGCGCTCAGCGCAAAATGGGATCAGGAGATACAGCTTCACAAAATCCACACCGAACTGGAATCCCGCGTCGAGGAAAGAACCACAGACTTGATCAAGGCAAACCAACAGCTGAAGCGGGAAATAGATGAGCGCAGGCGGGCGGGCGCCGAACTGCGAACAAGCGAGGAAAAATACAGAACTATCCTCGAGAGCATGGATGAAGGGTACTTTGAGGTTGATCTTGCCGGGAATTTTATATTTTTCAATGAAGCGCTAGTCAGGATCGCAGGATATAACCGGGACGAACTGCTCGGCATGAACAACCAGGACTACACCACCCCCAAAACTGCCAAGGAAATGTACCGAATCTTCAACAAGATCTATCGCACAGGGAAACCGGCTGAGATAGTGGACTATGAAATCTTCAGAAAAGATGGGAGCCTCAGGGTCCTTGAGATGTCAACATCCCTGATGAGGGACTCGACGGGTGCGCCCATTGGTTTCCGGGGCCTAGCCCGCGACGTCACGGAACGCAAGCGGGCGGAGGAGGCGCTTCGCGAGAGCGAGGAACGTTTCCGAGAGATGGCCGACAATGTCCGCGAGGTCTTTTGGCTCTATGATTGGGTAGAGCAAAAAGTCGTCTACGTCAGTCCCGCGTATGAAAAAATTTGGGGCCGCTCCATTCAGGATCTTTATCATCGATACGGCGAGTGGGCGAACAGCATTTACCCTGATGATCGCGACCACGCCAGGGAATCTTTCGCCAGGATTGTCCAAACAGGTGGCGGCGAGCCCAGAGAATACAGAATTATTCGGCCTGACGGCACGGTTCGCTGGGTATCGGACAGAGGCGTCGCAATCAAGGATGAAGACGGGCAGGTAAAACGCATCGCCGGTATTGCTGAAGACGTAACTGAGCGCAAGCAGGCAGAGGAAGCGCTCCGGGAAAGCAAGGAGAGATACAGAACAGTCCTGGAGGCAAATCCTGACCCGGTTGTGGTCTACGACATGGAGGGCAGGGTCCTCTACTTCAACCCTGCCTTCACGCGCGTTTTCGGCTGGCCCCTGGAGGAGCGTCTGGGCAGAAAAATGGATATCTTTGTGCCGGAGGAGAATTGGTCAGAGACTCAGATGATGATCGGTAGGGTGTTGGCTGGGGAGAGTTTTTCCGGCGTTGAAACCCGCCGGCACACCAAAGATGGAAATATTATTCCTGTCAGCATTAGCGGTGCCACCTATCGAGATGGGGCCGGCAATCCCGTGGGCAGCGTCATCAATCTCCGTGACATCGGTCATCAGAAGAAACTGGAGGCTCAGCTCCAGCAAGCGCAAAAGATGGAGGCCGTTGGCACCCTGGCTGGCGGAATAGCGCATGATTTCAACAATCTTCTCCAGGCCATACAAGGTTACACCGAGCTTCTTCTCATGCGGACCAAGGAAGGAGAGCGAGGATGGCGCGAATTGCAAGAGGTGATCCGTGCAGCGAAAAGGGGAGGAGAATTGACTCAGCAACTTCTCACCTTCAGCCGCAAAGTGGAGAGCAAGAGAAGGCCCCTTTGTCTTAATCAAGAGGTGAAAGAACTGCAAGAGTTGCTGGAGAGAACTATCCCCAAAATGATCGAGGTTAAGCTTCAGCTCTCAGACAGTCTTCAAATGATCAATGCGGATTCCGTCCAACTGAAGCAGTTGCTGATGAATCTGGCTGTAAACGCGAAAGACGCCATGCCCGACGGCGGCACACTTTGTATTCAGACAGAAAACGTGACCCTGGACCAGGAATTCTGTAGGAAATATGCCGAGGTCAAACCCGGTGACTATATCCAGTTCACAATCTCTGACACCGGGCATGGCATGGACAAAGAAACCCTGGAGCACATCTTCGATCCGTTCTATACGACCAAGGAGATCGGAAAAGGGACCGGTCTTGGTCTGGCGATCGTCTATGGAATCATCAAGAACCACGAAGGCTACATCATGTGCTATAGCCAGCCCCAAGAAGGGACCACCTTCAAAATCTACCTGCCAGTCTTGAGACAGGAAATGGGAATCAAGGATATGGTGGATACCCAGGAGTCTCGAGTTCCACTCAAAGGCGGCAACGAGACTATCCTACTTGTGGATGACGAGGAATTCATCAGGCAATTGGGCGTGGATGTTTTGCGACGGGCTGGCTACAAGGTACTTACTGCTGCAGAGGGGGAGAGCGCCCTGGAACTTTATCGTCGGGAACAGGGTGGGATTGACTTAGTGATCTTGGACCTGATCATGCCGGGTATGGGCGGGAGTAAGTGTCTTGAGGAGCTGTTGAAATTAGATCCACAGGCCCAGGTATTAATCGCCAGCGGATATTCTCCCGACGGTCCTACCAAAGGGGTATTGGAGACTGGGGCCAGCGGCTTTATCAGTAAACCCTATGACACCAGGCAGTTGCTCGATCTAGTTCGTGAGATCTTGGATAAGAATTGAGCGTTGACGGCTACCGCCCGTGTGGCATCAAGGGCATGAGTTCCACATCCAACTCCACCGTCGCTTCATCGCGCCGAACCATTATCCGAATCTTGTCGCCTATATTCCTGGCTGCCAGAAAAGCCTTCAGGCCGTCAATGTCTTCCACCTTCTGATCATCAACGGTCAAGATGACATCCCCCTCCTCGATACCAGCCTCTTTGGCGCCGCTTCCTAAAGCGAAACCGGTCACCTTTAGCTCTCCTTCTGCCGTAGCTAACATGACCCCGAGTTTAGCAGCCTCCGGTGTTTTGACCTCACTTGGAAAAACGACGAAATCTGCCAACTCGGGCTCCAAGGGCTCCTCAGGATTGGGCAGGACGATAGCATAGTCTTTAGCGGTCCGGCGATACGCTCTCTTGGGGATACCCGAGCCGTAAGCAAGGTGACCATTGCCCGCCAGCACTACAAGGTGGTAGTCGGGTCGATCTGCCAAAAAGGTGGCAATGCTCTCTGCCATGGTTTCATCCCAGAGAATTTGGGCCTGATGAAAGTATTCGAAAACTTGCGGGGCACTATCCCCGGGCAGTTCTGCCTGGTGCATCTCGAAAACGCGTCGGAGACGTCTCTCATAGGCTTCGTCGTCGAAAGCCATTTCTCTGGGCAATATTTCTTTCTCCTCCAGACCCAATTTCTCAAGCCCTTGATCGGCGACCTTGCCAACCAACTGGTGATCCTGGTTAAGAGCCAGAACGGGTATACTATGCGCCCTGGCGTACTGGATGATATCGCGATATAGATTAAAGTTGAACCTCCAGGTGCTAAAGTAACGCGATTCTTTCAGGAATGTCGGTTCATCGGTGACGCCGGAGATGTAATTGTCCAGTGCCTTCTGATAACGAAGTTGAAACATCTCCATGCCGATCGCGAGCTTGCTGTGGCGATGGTTCAGAGCCTGAATGACTTCGAGCTGCAAGAGGTGATCGCCATAGCGGTCATGTCTTTCTCCAATGTAGACGATGGTCTTGTCGGCTATTTGGGAAATGATTTCAGTCAGGGGGAGAACTGTGTCGAGAGCAATGCCCGTAACCGGCGGAGGCACTTCAACCCGAATTCCGCGGTCGCTTGCCGCTGTCTTCTTTTCCACATTCTTGCCTTCAGAGAACTTCAGACTGCTGTACTGGCCGTAATGGAAGAGCTTGGGCACCGCATCACTCACCTCACGAGGATCTCTGGCAAGCGCCAGACCAAGGACGAGTCTGGACTTGAGAGGGTTCTGCTTTATCTGCAGAGAAAAGCCCGCTCCGGTCTCGGGCACCTCAGGGAAAAATGACTTGAACTCACTTTGAGAGCCTAGAAAAAGGAAGGTTTTCTTCCCTAGATCGGAGTGACTGACCTCTGTGGCAGACGCGGTCTTAAAGCCACGATTCTCCAGCTCTTGAATCAAGCTCTCATAGATTTCTTGGTTGGTTTCCGGGGCGACCACAGTGCGGGTTGGATCTCCCAGGAGGCGGCTCAATACCGGCCTGCTTTCTCCCGGCCCTAAGCTGCGGAAGAGATCATAATCTGGATCCAGGATGATTTCCAGCGGTTTGTCCTCGAGGCTGAAGGCAAAAGTCTGTTCGGCGTCTGACACCAACAGGACCCGTCTCTCTTTGTGGTGCTCTGCTTGGATAACAATGGGGAGGGACACAACCTTTGGGCTGTTTGTCATCCTAATGGTGAACTCTAGATTATGGTTTCTGCCTGTCCGGTAGAGGCGGATTTTTTTGAGACCTACCTCTATCGCCCCTTTTTTCTCCACCCAGAATTCAAAAAAATCGCTTAGATCTTTTCCAGATGTTTTCGAAAAGATCCTTTCGAGATCCTGCCACGAGGTCAGCTGAAACCTCTGTTCACCAGTCAGCCGCTTCAGCCCTTTTCTGAATGGTTCATCCCCCACGCGATTCCTCAACATATGAAAAAGCATGGCGGTCTTACCGTACCCCACAGCCCGTAGAGCCCGATCTTCTCCACCGGAGAAATATCGGACAGGGATTTCATTGTCTTCGTAGACGTAACTTTCGTAATTCTCGATCGTCTTCTTTCGATATTGCCATCCCTTCCCTTTCAGCTGCTCATAATAATGGTCGGCCAGATAGGCGGTCAAACCCTCAGACCAATTGCCGCTTTCGTAATCTACATAGACCGAATTTCCAAACCAGGAATGTAGGATTTCATGTCCCAGTGAGGTTTCTGGAATAAAGGGCAATTTGAGCACCTGGCGACCAAGGAGGGTGAACGTGGGCATGCCGAAGCCGGTCGGCAGCGTATTTTCAACCACAGCAAAGCGGCGAAACGGGTAGGGCCCCAAAATTTCCTCATACATCTTCAGATATTTCTTGGTGTAGGCCAGGTATTGATCTGCGAAACCCTGGTCCTCAGGAAGCAAGTAGGTCGCCACCTCCACATCCCGATACTTGTCAGTCTTCACTACATATGGCGCCATGACGAAGTTGATACTTGACACCGGGTGCGGAAAGTCGAAAGTAACGAGCCTCTCTAGACCCACTTCCCTTACCGATACCGTTTCGGCTTCAGACATCGCTCGAAATCCTTGCGGAATCCTCGCAGTTAAGGAAAAAAGAGCAAGCTCAGTCTCAGCCGTGGGGTACCAGCGTGCGACAAGGAAAGCGCCCTCCGCCCCAATGATGTTCTCATCTATTTTGAGCTCCTTTCCAGTGAAAACGCCCTCATACTCAAGAAGAACATGGCTGCGGTCCGGATGAGCAGGAAGATTGATCCGACCATCTTCAACTTCTGGGTCAATGGCGTCGCCGTTGACCGTGAACTTGGTGATGCGCAAATCTTTTCCAGCCAGTATTGCTCGTATGTTTTTTGGGATGGTTAAATCCACTGTCCCGTGGATCCTGTGCCTACTGAGATCAAATGAAACCGAAATGCGGTGGAGAGGCAGGGACGCTGCAGCGTAAAGTGGAGTCAACCAAAGAAAAAGAGTCAACACTGGGCAAACAACAAAAGCGACAAGATTTTTCTTATGATATCCCATTGGAGCTGACCTCCTATTGCACTTGAGATATTATACCATCGAAAAGACAAAAATTCTTGCTGGGGCATCGGTGACGACGGTGTCCGCGGCTCCCGGCATGTAGGAACTGAAAAACTCGTTAGTTGGCAGAAGCGGTTAGGTAGAGAACGTGCAGCGACAGGAAACAGACCTTGAGCAGCAAGGCCAAAAAGGAAGGAATTACCCGCGAAAAATGGCGTGGTCAGTTGTCCGTGCATGCGGCGGACAACTGACGATGTGCGCCATAAAGTCCGGTTACATGTCTGGCATGTAAATACTTTCGTACATCTCTTCCAGGCTGGCAAGATGCTTGCCTTCATCCTGTTGCAGTCGCCGGAACATGGCCTCCATGGGGGCGCCCACGCAAGCCTGTGCCATCTTGCCATAGAAATCCACCGAACGTTTTTCTTCATGGATGGCATAGATCATCACATCCTGGGAAGTAGAGTCCTCGTCCAGCGGCTTGATCTGAAGGAGCACGGTCAGCTCCATACTGGGACCTTCTTCTAGACCGGCATCGTGCAAGGCAACCTCTTCCGCAAGGAAGGCCTTCTCCAGAGTATATTTATGCTCCAGTTCCTCCAGGGCCAGCTCTCTGACGAGTTGCTTCGCTCGCCTATCTTCAATCATCTCGTAAGCCTTGCGATACACATCGAAGCTCTCTTTCTCCATTTCGATTGCCTTCTCAATTGCGCCTTCCCTGGTATAGCATACCTCCTCAAATTCACTCATCGCTTTCCTCCATGGCTTCGAAATATAGGTCAAATGATCTCAGCTCGAGAAAGTCCTCGGCTATATTACGTGATCATTGCATAGGATTCAAGTACGATTTTTCACTATTTCCCCTTGAAGCCTATCATGTACCCTGGGTCGATTGCCGCCGTCTATAATTTTCGCATTTCAAACTTTCACTGGGCCGCAGAAGCAGTGTTTGCCCTCGAGGCCTCCAACCGGTCAAGCAACCCTTGAATGAGCTCAAGAAATGCAGTTCTCACCGCTGATTCCTTGGGATCGGCCACAAATGGCTCCCCTGCATCGGCTTTGATGACTACCCGGGGATCGATGGGAATGCGTCCCAGGAATGGAACACCTAGCTCCTTGGCTGCCTTTTCACCTCCGCCGACCTTAAATAGATCAATGCGTTCTCTGCAGTGGGGGCAGGCCATACCACTCATGTTCTCAACAATGCCAAGCACTGGGACGTTTATCAATCTGCTGAAGTTGACCGCCTTACGCGAATCCAGAAGAGCAATGTCCTGGGGGGTAGTAACCACAATGGCACCGTCAACTTCCTGGATAAGCCTGGCAACGCTTAAAGGTTCATCCCCGGTACCGGGAGGCAGGTCAACGACCAGAAAGTCCAGATCACCCCAGTTCACATTCCCTAGAAACGCTTTGATGGCGGAATGTTTCAGCGGACCTCGCCAGATAATTGCCTTGTCCGGGTCCTGCGCGAGAAGGGCCATGGACACTGCCTTGAAACCCTTGAACACTTCCACCGGATCAACAGTGCTACCTCGTCCTGTCAAATGATGTCCTTCAATGCCCAGCATTCTGGGAACGTCCGGCCCATGAAGGTCTGCATCAAGAATTCCTACCTGGTGGTCGCCAAGAGCCAGACCTGCCGCCAAATTAACGGCCACGGTACTTTTTCCCACCCCACCTTTACCGCTCATGACCATAATTTTGTGGCGAATGTGAAACAATTTTTCTTGCAGCCGTGCCCGCTCGTGCTCTTCCTTCTCTTTTGTGGAGCATGCACTACCCGCTTCGCAACCATCGCATGGTCCGCTATCTTCACACCCTTTCTCAGCCATTCACCCTCCCCCATAGTCATATGCCGTATCTTTCATGAATCAACTCCTGCGACCGTGAATGCGAGCGTCCCTTACACCGAACTGTAGGCTCTACCCTCCGGGGCGAAGCCCCTACTCTCGAGCCTGGAATCCTACGGGCTGGAAGCGGGGACAGAGTCGATCCGAAAGGTAAAGCTTCACTCACTCATACCGCTCAATATTGTGCTACACAAGGTTTTTGTCAAGGTGTGCATTGTACTTTCACCGCTTTCGGGGAAGCTCCCGGCAGTCAAAGCCGCAAGTCTGAACAGCCAGCTCAGCACATTCCGCAATCTTAAATCTCCAATACTCCCTGGAAGGCTTGTCCCGTTTGCTCTTTACATGCGGACCTTTTTTCGTTATAAGCAAAATATCTGCACCACGGCACCTAACAATTGCAGCGGGAGTGAGAAAATGCAGCCTGAGAGGAAAGCAGGAATTACCATTGTCTTCGGAGTACCAGCAATCGTTGGCGCAGGACTCGTGTGGCAAATGGCAGGAAGTTGGCAGGCTGTTTTCGGCTACCTCGGCCTGCTGGCATTTGTTCTCGGCGGGCTTCTCGCCAACCCAGAGCAAATGATCTCTGCGGATAATCAAGTGGAGCAGTAGGACAGGGTATTTATTTCAACATCGAAAACCGGGTCGTCTGGGCCAGGCCATAGTTCAATGGTTTTGCCAGTCAACATGTTTGGCGGTGATGGAGTATGAGTCATTTCAGATTGCAGATCGAGTCTGGATTGTGAGCTGACTGCGAGCCGCTCCGCTGTTCAATCTGCGATCTAGAATCGCTGGAACTCCCACACTCCAGCCACCTACAATATGCCCAACTCCTCTCCCAGCACCCTGTATGGGTTGGGAAATTCGGGCTGGAAATTCTGATAGAAAGTCACCGGATATCTGGCGCCTATCTTGCTTCCTGCTTGCCGTAAACCCTCGACAAGTGGTTTCAACCCATTACCGGGCAAGGAAAAAACCATTTCATCGTCCTGAGTCATAGAAAAGATACGGTCTCCCATGCCCGGAATGGACACGCGGGGTTCCTCAGACTTGAAGGGCGCAATCAGATATTCGCTACACTCCACCTTGCCACCAAATGTTCCGGCTAGACGGGAACCGACTTTGTACACCCAGCCTTGAATCATTCGCATGACCTGCGCAGGATTGCCGTAAATTACAACCGTATCCGGCTCGTACAGTCCCTTTGCCAGGGGAGCCAGTATCATTGCTTCAAACTTGTCATTTTCCAGAAGGCTCATGGAAGAAGTCTCTTGGCGAGCGCGCTCGTCATCGCCGTGAAAATTCACTTCACAAAAGAGTCTAGCGAGAGAAGCTGGCGGATCATCCGAGCCACTGAAGCCAAAAGCGATCATCGCTGGAACACAGATCAAATCTTTCTTGGTGAGTCCAACCGTCCATCCATAGACTCTAGCCATAGTGACTGCCTGACAGATGGTAACCCTTTTCTGAAGAACCTCTGACGGCCGCCGCGTTTTTTCTGGAAAACCAGATTTATCCTTGAGAAACTTGACTGCCACCGGCAAAGTCTTCAGCCTCAGATCGTCTCTGACGAAGTCAGCGATATCCTTGAAATTTATTTCACTCATCACTCCTCCCCTCTTTTGTAGTTTCAAAACCCTTCCCGACGATGGGATGTTGTAGTTTAACTTTGCTTGTATACCAATAGTTTCTAATTGTGTCGATGAAAGTTTAGCCGGGTTAGAAGACGGGCATTGCTCTGTTGGGAGATTCTCGGATCTCTTGCCGCGAATTCTATCAAGAAGTGTTGTCTGGCTGCAACAAAAAGCTCTCTCCGTGGAGGGCTTGGTTTCCAGCGTCGGTGGGTCATGGGTATGAATCGGATCTGGTATTGAACTGCGTCTTGCTTATGGAGGTAGCCAGGTTCTCTCTGGCCCTGGATTCTTTACCTCTTCTCTGCTCCGCGTTTGTCCTGGCTCCCATGGCGCTCAGCAGCAACATCACGGAGAAACTGGCGGTCAGCAGCGGAGATCCTGGTGAATCGGATAGCCAGCCCACACGGGGGTGTATTTCCTTGGGCGGTGAGGGGGTTCGACCAAGCCACTTCAGCAGTCACATTCAATGCGCTTCTGTTGGGTGCCATGATGAACACCCTGAGTTTTTCTTTAGGATGCAGAGGTGCGCCGCAAAAGATAAATGCTCCGCTCGCACTGATATTTTTTGTTTCGGCAACCATTGCTCCCCGCATAGTCAAGATAACAACGGGCCAGTTTACTTCCGCTCTGGTATACCCGCGCTTTTCGCTCACCGTTGCAGTATTCAAAATAATACCTCCAACCGTTCACCTTTACAAACGCAGCTACTTTCTCCGACATGTTGAAGTAGCTCCATTGCTGCAAGAACAGAGGGTTCAAAAGGAAAACAACTTGGATTGAACCAATGGTTGGTGCAATGTCTGTGCCCGCTGGGAGGCCGTCGGCAACCGATTGCCAACCGCCATCTTCCAGCGAAAGGAGAAGTCTGGCGAGACGGGAAGCTGGCTATTTATCGTTGAGGTTGAATGGGATCACGCTGAAAGGCAGCTCCAGGAAGTGGACCGGATAGATCAAATTGGTGTATCTTCTTTTCTCCGTGGAGAATTCGCGTTGCAGGATTCAACTCAGGCATCCTCTCTTTACTCGCAACCATCATGCGGCGCTACGGGGCGAATTTGAGGGTGCATCTTCGGTCTCTTGGCCAAATGGTGTTTGGTCATTGGACCAAATCTGGCTATTTAGCGAGCTATGTTCGCAGAGCGCAAGGTTGACAACATCTTAAATTTACACACTTTTTATATTTTTTTGCTTCTTGGCACCAATCTTGCCTCAAAGTGAAGACGGTAATTTCAGGCCGCCGACCTGCATCTCTACCTGCAACGCTGCGGGGATTTAGGCCGTGTGAGCCACTCGGCGCTGGAGACTTTGAGACCCAATCGATGATTAGACTGAGAGAAGCGGACTCGAGTGTTTCTTGCTGTTTACCAATAGCGCGTCAGGACTGCAGGGACCATGAAGATAATCGCTTTCATTTTGGCAGGAGTTTGCATCCTGGGGGTTTGCCAGTTTTGCTGCCTCCGTCGGAAGCAGCGACAGGGCTTGCATCAGTATAGGCGGCCAAATGTCATCGAGTCATTTTCAGCGATCGAGAAAATCCTGGAGCAGTCCATTGCTGAGAGAAGCACCTACGAACTTGACCTCGAGGCGGAAGGTCGGTCTCTGGCTCTGAGTGGCACACCCATGGAATGGGGCACGAACGGCACCCTGCTCGTCGACCTATCCCAGCGCCCTGGCATAGCAGGCGATCTGGTCAGTAAAACCTGCACAGTATACTTCAGAATCGGCAGAGGAGACCGTCGGGAATTCTTCTATTTTTCTGCATCCAGCCGGGGTTTGGAGAAAAGGAAGTCGGGACTGCGCCGGCGTCTGTTCCTCCGCCTTGAGGTGCCAACCCGGCTCAACCGAGGCCAAAGGCGCCGATATTTCCGCTTGCAGCCTTGCGGCGAGATCCAAGTGAAACTGAGTCTGAAGTTCCAGTCAGACCGAGACGGAGCAACGACGCTCTTTGCCAATGCACCTGTTGAGGACATCAGCGCCGGTGGTCTCCGGGTTATTGTTGACGATCAACCCAATCTGAAAAGCCTCAGCAATGGCACCACGGTAATACTCATGGTAAAATTACGCCCCTGCTATTTTGCCACAGAGCGCGCCAGGGTCCCAGATGCTATCCGATTCCGCAGTATGATTCTCGAGAATGCTGTCACCCAACCAGGCAAACGGACCATGCGCTTTCAATTTCTTGCCCGGGAGATTCTCAATCCCGGCGATACTCGGCCGTCATTCAGCGAGGACCTAGAGAGAGTCAATGAGGATATTACTCGCTGGATTCACGCCTGCCAACGTGAATTGATCAGGATGCGGCTGGAGCCACCCAGCTTGGCAAGCATGACAAGTCGACGGAGAAGTCAACCATCTAGCCCGCCTCTGCCAACCCGATCTCGTCTCTAACCCTTTCTAGTACTCAAATCGAGCAATATTTAACAGGCTCATATCGAAGAAAAAATGCTTCTGTAAGTTTATTAGGGTTCTTCCGGAATTTGCTTGGATGGCGGAGAAAACCCCGGGTCTGGCCAGGGCAAGCTGCTCCACAAAGGAGCATATTCGCGCCATTGATGGCAGTGTTCCGGTGGAGGAAGCATCAAATCTTCATGCTGGCCCTT
>Ga0209536_100002831_pt1 | contig 28103 bp, 23 predicted proteins | sample DeeMarSeWOR28_12_FD_187461 | JGI IMG/M metagenome (GOLD analysis project Ga0209536, IMG submission 187461) | Marine sediment microbial communities from White Oak River estuary, North Carolina - WOR-2-8_12 (SPAdes) (version 2) | ecosystem: Environmental > Aquatic > Marine > Intertidal zone >... | reverse complement strand
TATGTGCGACAGGTGCAAGGATTGCTGAACCGGGCGAATTCACCATGAGAGCCTTTCTACACGGCAAAATGGATCTTACCCAGGCAGAGTCGGTTAAAGACATTATCGATTCTACAACACTGTTCCAGGCGCAGGTAGCTTCCAGACAGAGGACCGGTGAAATTTCAAAAAGTTTGCAGCCTTTAAGAGCTCTTTTTACGGATATTATTGTCCAGCTGGAGTCTGCCGTTGAGTTTGTTGAAGAAGATCTGTCCTTGGATACGCGTGCCGTTTTGGCACAAAAAATGGCCGCCGCCAGAAAGGATATAAGAAAATGGATCGATTCTTACCGTCAAGGCAGAATCGTCCGGGACGGTTTCAGCATGGCCATAATCGGTCGTCCCAATGTCGGGAAAAGCAGTCTTTTTAACGCGCTTCTGAAGCAGGATCGTTCCATTGTAATGGATTTACCCGGAACAACCCGTGATATGGTCTCCGAATTTACCAGCATTGGGGGAATTCCTGTCAAGCTGCTCGACACTGCCGGTCTGCATGCGTTTTCAGATTCGGCTGAAAAACTGGGAATCGATCGTACCTACAGGGCTATTTCAGATGCAGACGCTATTCTGATAGTCATGGACCGAAGCCAATCCTCTCATCAAGAAGAAATGGAATTAAAGTCGGAATTGAGCCGTTTGCAGTGCATTGTGGTCATGAATAAAAACGATTTGGAGTCGCGATGGACAAGGGAAGGTATTGATGAATTTGCCGGCGAGTGGCCATGGATTGAAGTATCAGCAAAATTCGGCGACGGCATTAATAAGCTTCGAACCTTAATTTTCGAACAAATTTTTGGTGCAGAAAATCTTCAACGTGACTCTCTATTGATTTCAAACTTAAGGCACTGTCACTCCCTTGAAGCCATAGAGGAGGAAATAATTTCAGCAGAAAAAGCCTTGAAAAATGGCCTGTCTGAAGAATTTGCCCTTGTACATCTGCACAAAGGTTTAAAAGAAATGGGTGCCATAACAGGGGAAACATCGGTCGAAGATATTCTGACTGAAATATTTTCCCGTTTCTGCATCGGGAAATAACTAGCATGTGCGGTTCCAAAGGAGTAAGGAGTCAGGAGCCAGGGGCCAGGAATCAATCAGAAGTTCTAAGTTCTGAGTTCTAAGTTCTGAGTTCTGAGTGATAAAGTGAGGCTATAGGATCCTCCTAACTGTTAACTTTTTACTGTTAACTTCAAACTCAGGAGACAGGAACCTGGATCCAACTGTATATGTTTTGTAAATAGCTGTAGTACTTATATTTATAGTGATTAGAGATTTGCTGTCCAGTTCTTTGGAGACATAAACTTTGGCACGGTTTGATGAAAGTTATGATGTCATTGTCGTAGGCGGCGGACACGCCGGCTGCGAAGCGGCGGTTGCTTCCGCCCGGATAGGCGTCAAAACAGCCTTGTACAGCTTCGATTTAGATTTACTTGCACAGATGTCGTGTAACCCGGCTATAGGGGGCATTGCAAAGGGACATCTGGTGAGGGAGATCGATGCTTTGGGCGGAATTATGGGGCAGGCTGCAGATAAAACAGGAATTCAGTTTCGTCTTTTAAATGCAAGCCGGGGTCCCGCAGTTCAAGCGCCTCGGTGTCAATCCGATAAAGTCAAATATCGCAATGAGATAAGAAGAACCATGCACGAACAACCCAACCTTTCTTTATATCAGTCAGAGGTTGTACGATTGATTATGGAGAAAAATCGGGTGCTGGGCATTCAAACTGTCGACGGAAAAAAAATTGGGGCAAATTCGGTTATTATAACTACAGGTACTTTTTTAAATGGACTCATACATATTGGAGATCAGAGGCAAAAGGCAGGTAGAATAGGTGAAGCTGCATCAAAATCACTTGCGGAATGCTTACAAAAAATAGGATTTCAAATCGGTCGGCTTAAAACCGGTACACCACCGAGACTTGACCGTAATACAATTGATTATTCATGGTTTGAAGAGCAGAAAGGCGACGTTGATCCCACCTTTTTTTCTCTGAAGACTAAAAGAACCTCTTTGCCGCAGATTTCATGTTTTTTGGGCTATACAAACGAAAAACTCCACAATCTGATCCGTGAAAATATTGAGAAATCTGCACTCTACGGTGGTTTTATAAGTGGTATCGGACCACGCTATTGCCCAAGTGTCGAAGACAAAGTTATTAAATTTGCCGATAAAAAGCGTCACCAGATTTTTCTGGAACCTGAAGGTTTGAATTCTGAAAAAATTTATGTAAACGGCCTTTCCAACAGTATGCCGGTTGAAATCCAGAAAGAAATGGTCTTATCAATACCGGGACTTGAAAAAGCTCGAATGATTCAATCCGGATATGCCATTGAATACGATTTTATACAGCCTACTGAGTTGAATCCGACTATGGAAACCAAAAAAGTTCTGGGTCTCTTTCACGCCGGGCAGATTAATGGAACTACCGGATATGAAGAAGCTGCTGCACAGGGATTTGTTGCCGGAGTCAACGCCGCCATGAGAGTTCTGGAGAAAGATCCCATAATTTTTTCTAGGGAAGAAAGCTATATCGGAACGATGGTGGATGATCTTATTACAAAAGGCGTGGATGAGCCTTACAGGATATTCACTTCCCGTTCTGAATTCAGGCTGCTTCTGCGTATTGATAATGCGGATCGTAGGCTGAAGCCCATCGGATATAAGATGGGATTAGTTTCGAAAACTGACTACGATAAGTTTCTGGAGAAATATGATGAAGTTGAAAAACTTCGAAGCTTTTTAAAGCAAAAACGTTGGAATGCCAGGGATGCCCATTGTCCTGCCCTTGCAGAAAAGGTAAATGTTGAATCGATTAAGGGTCTTACGCTGGAAGAGATCCTTCGCCGCCCCGGAATATGTTTAAGAGATTTCGAACCATTACTACATTTTCATAACGTAATGCCGTCTTCTGCTGAGATCTCCAGGATTACTGAGATTGAAGTGCGGTATCAGGGGTATATTCAACAGCAGATGAAGGATGCCGACAGGGTACGGCGTACAGGAAAAAGACGTATTCCGCCTGATTTTGATTACAATACTGTTGATGGATTGAATAGAGAAACGAAGGAAAAGCTCAGCCGCATTCGTCCTATAGACCTTGCAATGGCTGCCCGGATACCCGGAATTACACCTGCCGCTGTTTCGATTCTCAATATTCAGCTGGAAATTCAACAGGCTAAAAGGAAATCCTCGCAAGAATAATACTTTCCCAAATATGGCGATAAGCATGGAATCTGAGGATACTGTAAGGAAGATCATTGAAAGATGCGGACTTCCTTTTGATCGTAAAATTGCCGAAAAGCTGCAGAAATATATTTTTTTATTAAAAAAATGGAATTCCCGCATTAATTTAACCGCATCAAGTGAATGGTCTGCTATTGAGCCGCTTTTACTGGAAGGAGTATGGGCATCAAAAATATATCCCCCTCATGCAAAAACCCACCTTGATCTTGGCAGCGGCGCCGGTTTTCCCGCCATTCCCCTGAAGATTTTGGTTCCCGATATTCAATTGGATATGATTGACAGTCGTTTGAAACGTGTCGGTTTTCTTGAGACAGTGATAAGTCAATTGGGACTATCAGATACTTCTGTATATCACGGTCGTATCGATAACTATGTAGATAAAAGTGATAAAATTTGGGATTGCATAAGCTGGAAAGGTCTTAGAATTAGTACTGGAGATTTTTTCAAACTAGAAAAATGCACACATTTGAAGACACAGTTCTGGATTTTTCATGGCAAAGAATTGGCTGCGGAAGAGCCCGATATCATTGAGAAGAGGCTGAAGCTGTTGCGAAGAGAGAAATTTCCCTATAAATCGGAATGGAAGGTATCAGTATTTCTTCCGCGTCAAATGTTTCACGTGAAACATAGACAAAAAGACGTTTCACGTGAAACATTCGGTTGAATTCTTCTAAAATTCCAATTGTTCTTTGTCTTTTCCAGTCAATTTGTGTTAATCTCCGTTAGCTCTCGCCACCAAACCTTGTGAGTAATGAGGGTTAAAATAAATCTATGGGAAAAACGATTGCTGTAACCAATCAGAAAGGCGGCGTCGGCAAGACGACAACGGCCATAAATTTAGCTGCAGCTCTGGCTATGGCCGATATGCGTGTCTTAATCGTTGATACGGATGCCCAGGCAAATTGCAGCAGCGGTTTAGGGGTGGAAAAAGGCAGTGTAAAAAGCCTTTATGACGCTTTAATTCGGGAAGTGCCTCTTGAGGAGATCATTTACAAAACAGAGCTTGATAATTTGAAGCTAATACCGGCAGACAGCAACCTGGCCGGCGCCAGTGTTGAGATTCTTGAACTTCCCGGCAGGGAGTATCTGCTTAAAAATCTCTTGAATCCCTTTTCCGATCATTATGATTTCATCCTGATCGACAGCCCCCCTTCCCTGAATATATTAACACTTAATGGGATGGTCGCCGCAGATTCTGTCCTGATCCCTATCCAGTGTGAATATTTTGCACTTGAAGGGCTTTCTAATCTGTTTGTTACCCTTGCTCGGGTTCGTCGATCCCTGAATCCGGAGTTGTTAATTCAGGGCATTTTGTTGACAATGTTTGATGAAAGAACCAATTTAAGCGATCAGGTGCGGGAGGAGTTGAAAAGTCATTTCCCTCACCATCTACTGGAAACCATTATTCCCCGCAATGTCCGGCTGGCCGAAGCCCCAAGTTTCGGCAAACCGGTTCTTCTCTATGACATCAAGTCCAAAGGGGCCGATAGTTATATCAGGTTGGCCAGGGAAATATTAAATCATGAGAAAAAAAGTATTAGGTAGAGGCCTGGATGCGCTGATACCTGACGCAACACAACCAGAGATTCCTTCAGGTGAAATCGATATCGATCGAATTGTCAATAATCCGGATCAGCCGCGTCTTCATTTGGACGAGGATCGTCTGCAGGAGCTGGTTTTCTCAATACGTGAAAACGGAATCTTGCAGCCTATTCTCGTTCGCCCTTTCGAAAACGGCTATCAGCTTATTGCCGGTGAAAGGAGACTTGCGGCGGCTCAAAGGGCAGGATTATTGAAAATTCCGGCAGTTGTCCGTGACGTGCAGGATGATCGTCTTTTGGAGCTTGCCCTTGTAGAGAATATTCAACGTGAGCCTCTGAATCCGTTAGAGGAAGCACAGGCTTATGAAAATCTGATTGAAACTACGGGGGGAACTCAGGAGCAGGTTGCGGAAAGGCTGGGAAAAGAACGCAGTACAGTGGCTAACTCCATACGTTTGCTGAAGCTGCCTCCAAATGTCAAAAAAATGGTTGCTGATGGAAAACTTACACCCGGTCACGGCCGTGCTTTACTTTCTTCAAACTCCAGCGCTTCCGAAATGGGGGAAATCGCCGAGGTTATCATAAAAAAAGGCTGGTCGGTACGGGATACTGAGCGATGGGCGAAACGAAAAACAGCACCACCGTCGCTTCCAAAGATTCAGGACCCTAACGAAGCTGCTGCGGCAAATCGGTTACAGCTGATTCTGGGGACAAAAGTGGATATTCACTCTAAATCTGCGCATAAAGGTGAGATACGGATTCATTACTCTAGCCAGGATGAATTAATGCGCATCTACGAACTAATAACCGAGAAAGCCATATCTACGGAGCAGGATTATGGGAATAGGTAAAACAAAAACAAGTAATGATATTGTAAGCATTCTGGGCAAAGGAACGGAAATCGATGGCGAAGTTTCCTTTACGAACGGTATGAGGGTTGACGGTGTCATAAAGGGGAAAGTGCGCTCCGAACAGTCTATAATCATAGGACCTTCCGGCAAAATAGATGCTGAAGTCGATATCCGCAGTATTTTAATAAACGGAGAATTTCGAGGAATTATCCGAGCCACGGAACGGGTGGAAATTCATAAGGAAGGCAAGGTTTTCGGCGATATCTTCTCACCATGTCTTATCATAGAAGCGGGGGCAACATTTGAAGGTCGGTGTAACATGGGTGAGAGTGACATTCAAATGGAAGAAGAAAATACAGACCCCGATACAACTCTATAGCTCCATGGATCATTGATAAGGAGAATTCCAAAGACCGTTAAAAATCAGAATTACTAATACATTAGTATTATTTAATGAGGGATCGTAAAAGAATACGGGATTAATCAGAAGAAATCTTCAGTGATTTGAGAAACTTTGCGTCTTCAGGCGTGATCCTAAGCCTCACCGGCTCATCGGAGAAATCGGATGCAGTATCGCATTCCTCATTGCCTTTACGACTGAATCCTATTTTGGCTTCAATTACCAGGAAAGTTTCATATCCGACATCCCTTATTTCCTGGAGACGGGCGGTAATTTTGGAGGATTCGGCCAGCGTCTCCCTAATCGATTCGCCAAGGTTTTTCATGAGACGTTTGATTTCTGCATCCTGCATCAAGGTTTCTCCCGATCTCTTTTAGTTTACGGGAAAAAGCCGGAATCCCCCAACCTCTGGCCTGGGCCAGCAGCGGCTGGCCGGGGATAAATGTCAACAGGTGGTTTTGCCCCAGCCTTTGGCTGGGGGAGGGCGAAGCCCTCATGGCTTTTTCCTAAGAAAGAAGCTCCGACTGTAGGTCTGAACTCCTCACCCAATAATATCATTTTACACTTATATTGAATACGTTTCAATTGTGCGTCGAATGATGAAGAAGCTCCGACCTGCGGTCGGAGACCGTTTAATCGGCTGACTGAAAATGGTATGTTTGAAGGTTTGAATTTATTTAAATTTAATCGGATCATAGAGTTGAAAACCGAGTATAAAACTGAATAATATAATCATTTGTTCTCTTTTATGAAACCTTTGGTCCGTTGAACTCGTAGTATTCGTCATTGCGGTTACATTGGGAGGCATGGATGGATAAGAAAAAGAAAAAAAAGGTGTATTTCGCCTGTGGAGGCGCATTTTTACTGATCATTTTCATTCTGATCAGTGTCATGTCTTCAAATAAAAGTGCCGTATCTGTCCAGACAGCCAAGGTAGAGAAAAAGGATCAACTGACTTCAAAAGTCACGGCAAGTGGAGAAATCCGGGCTAAAACGTCAGTAAATGTTTCTCCCGAAATTGCGGGGATAATTAACGACCTGTACGTTCGTGAAGGTGATGAGGTCAAGGAAGGCGATTTGCTGCTGCAGATCGATCCAATCCAGACGGAAGCCGAAGAAAATATCGCCGATTCACGCTACCAGCAAGCTCTTATGGATGTCCGCAGCCGTGAAATTGAAATAGCGAATACGGAGTTGCAGCTTGAAAGGGATAAGGCGTCCCTTAACCAGGCCCGCGCGGAACTCGTGCAGAAAGAGGAAAACTACTTCGTGGAAGAACGAAGCTTCAAACGCAGCCAGGATCTGCATGAAGGGGGTTTGATTTCGGACGATGAATACGAAATTGCACAGAATTCACTAAAATCCACCAAGACTATTCTGGAAATTCAGAGAGAGAATATCATTCAGATGGAGGCGCAAATCGACCTTTCGAAAAACAATATCGAAAAGATGAAGCTTTCCCTGGATAACGCCCGTCAACAGGAAAGGCAGGCGAAACAAAACCTTGTCAAGGCGGAAGATAATTCGAAGAAGACGAAAATTACATCTCCGCAGAATGGAGTCATAACAAAATTGGCCAAGGAGAAAGGAGAACGCGCGGTCCCGGGAAACCAGAACAATCCGGAAGCAACCATCATGACAATTGCTGATCTGAGCGTAATTCAGGCGGAGCTTAAAGTAGATGAAACCGAAATAGTAGGCCTTTCTCTGCTTGATTATGCCGAAGTTGAAGTGGATGCGATTCCGGATGTGAAATTCGAAGGTGAAGTAACCGAGATTGGAAACAGTCCCATCTCTGGAACTTCCCAGCAGGAAGCGAAAGATTTCAAGGTCATTGTTACTTTGAAGAACCCATCAAAGAAATTGCGTCCCGGCATGTCTTGCACAAGCGATATCACAACCGATAGAAGAGAAGACATACTGGCTATTCCTATCCAGGCTTTAACGATTCGGGAGGTTGAAGTCAATGAGAATGGGAAATATCAAGAACCCGATCTGGATAGTAAGAGCGAAAAGACGGTTGTCGCGGCAAATTCCGAGTCGGATGAAACGCAGAAAGAGGAACTTGAAGGCGTTTTTGTAATTGATGAGAAAATGAGAGCCAGATTTCGCCCGATCAAAACGGGCATTACGGGCGAATCTGATATTGAAGTGCTTGAAAATCTGAAGGAAGGCGAAGAAATAATTACAGGCAGTTTTCAAACCTTACGAACGATTGAAGACGGAACCTTTGTTAAAATAGTCAACAAAAACGAGTCTGAATCGGATTAAGGCATATTAGGGGTGTGCAATGAGCGGAACCAATGGATCTGATGCATCTGTAAACAACAACAATCTGATACAAATCGAGGACCTCTGGAAGACCTATCAAATGGGGACTGAAGAGATCCATGCCCTGCGTGGAGTTACATTTCAAATCCGCAAGGGCGAGTATCTGGCCATTATGGGGCCCTCCGGATCCGGGAAGTCCACCATGATGAACCTGATCGGTTGTCTGGATACTCCCTCAAAAGGCAGGTATTTTCTGAATACGCGCCTGGTGTCGGATATGGATGATGATGAACTTGCCCATATCAGGAATAAGGAAATAGGATTTGTGTTTCAGACTTTCAATCTTCTGCCTCGCGCATCAGCCCTCCACAATGTGGAACTTCCTCTCATATATAACGGAACCCCGTCGAATGAGCGCAAGGAGCGTGCGCTTAAAGTACTGGAAGCGGTAGAACTGGGTGAAAGGGCGTACCATCGCCCCAATGAACTTTCCGGCGGCCAGCGCCAGAGAGTGGCTATCGCCAGGGCTCTGATTAATAACCCTTCGATTATTCTGGCCGACGAACCGACCGGGAACTTGGATTCGTCAACCAGCAGAGAAATCATGGTCCTCTTAGACGCCCTGCATGAAAAAGGCAATACGATTATTCTTGTGACACACGAAGCCGATATTGCCAAACACGCGCACCGAATCATCCGGCTTCTGGACGGACAGATTGCGAGTGACGAACGGAAATAAAATTTCCTGAAACCCTTGTGAGAGAAATGCGGTCTGGAACGAACGCGGTCAGAAAAGCTGCATGCCGATAAACTGGGCCTGCCCCTTCAATTCCTCTTCAATGCGCAGCAATTGGTTGTATTTACTCGTACGATCCGTGCGACAAGCGGAACCGGTCTTTATCTGACCGGCGTTTGTGGCTACGGCCAGATCGGCAATGAAGGAATCTTCGGTTTCTCCGGAACGATGGGAAATTACAGTCGTGTACCCGCCCCCTTTAGCCAGCTCGATCGTATCCATCGTTTCGCTCAGTGTGCCGACCTGATTTGGTTTGATCAGGATGCTGTTGGCAATTCCGTCTGATATCCCGTCCTGCAGTCGTTTCGCATTTGTAACAAACACATCGTCTCCCACAAGCTGAATTTTTTCTCCAAGAGCAGACGTGAGTGCCATCCATCCCTGCCAGTCGTCCTCGGCCATTCCGTCTTCCAGGGAGACGATAGGATATTGTCTCACCCAATCTTCGTAGAGCTGTATCAACTTTTCGGAATCGAGGCTTTTTCCAGTTGATTTATTGAAAGTGTAGGCGTTTTCTGTGTAGAATTCATTGGCCGCCGCGTCAATGGCGAGATAAATTTCCTGACCCGGTTTATATCCCGCCTTGTGGACAGCTTCCAGGATCATTTCAATCGCTTCTTCGTCGGATTTTACATTGGGCGCAAAACCACCCTCATCTCCAACACGTGTGGAATGCCCCTTCTCTTTCATAACCGATTTCAGGGAATGGAACGTTTCGACCCCCATGCGCAGGCTTTTTGAAAAGGATTCAGCTCCTGAAGGAACGATCATGAATTCCTGGAAATCAAGATTGTTGTCTGCGTGTGCGCCGCCGTTGATAATGTTCATCATAGGGACCGGAAGAATACACGCATTGATTCCTCCCAGATAGCGAAACAGGCTTAAACCCATGGCGGCGGAGGCAGCGCGTGCTGCAGCCAGGGATACCGATAGAACTGCATTGGCGCCCAGGCGAGCCTTGTTGGGAGAATCGTCCATGTTGATTAGAATCCGGTCAAGGTTCCGCTGGTTAAAGACATTTTCTCCGGTTAAGGCGGGTGCGATAACAGTGTTTACGTTTTCAACCGCCTTTCGAACGCCTTTGCCCATATACCGTTCCGCATCACCATCCCGGAGTTCCACGGCTTCGTGGGAACCTGTAGAGGCGCCGGAAGGAATCGCGGCGGTTCCCCGGATATTTCCGTCCAGAACGACTTCCGCTTCAATTGTGGGAGTGCCTCTGGAATCCAGGATCTCTCTTGCCTTAATGGAACGTATCGCGCTCATGATTCAATTCTCCCTGCATGGGTTTATTATGGAGATGTGATCCTTGTTTCTTACAGCACTTCTTCCCTGGCGGCAGGGAGAACCTTGTTTACTAATGTTACGCAGATCAGGCTTTACAGCCTGCAATCCGGTCTAGTTCTGGCTTCCACTCCGGCTCGCTATCGAATACTGTAAGAAATACGGATTAACGACTTGATGTATAACACAGGCGGATCATGCGATCAAGAAACCTATTTAATATATTCTGCTGAAATTGACAGTATTTATAGGCTATGCTAGGTTCTCATCAGACATTGGAGGGATCCATGAAGTTTTCGATGAGAAAGAAAGGAGATGTGGTTGTTATCGACGTTGAGGGGAAGATCCTTTTGGGTGAAGGGGATGTGGAAATCAAACGGGCTGTGGATGATCTTCTGAAAAAGGGGAATAAAAATATTCTTCTGAATTTAGCCAAAGTACCGTATATCGACAGCGCGGGACTGGGAGAGATAATTCGGTGTTTTACATCTTTACGGAGAAAGAGTGGAAGCTTAAGACTCCTTTCCCCCAATCCGCGCATTATTGATTTGCTCAGTATCACTAATTTGTTGAATGTGTTTGACTTGTATAACGATGAATCTTCCGCTCTAAAGAGTTTCACGACTGATGCGTAAAATACCCGTTATTTTAATAATCCTGATGGGTTGTATGTCGGCAATTCCTGTCTGCCCGGAGGCATATTCGCAACAGATGGAGGACATTACTTCCGAACATCTTTTAATGCGTCTGCCTAAAGAAAGGTCTCTCCTTGGCCGGGACGTACTGATAGACCTGGAACGTTTCTATAAATTTCTTGATGGAGCGATTGATGCGAAGCTTCCCCGCCAGATCGTACTGCTTGTCGACTGGGAGCGTCAGGAAAGCCGAACCAATTACCGGGAAGTCAGTATCATTGTCGGTATGAATCAGCCGATTGCGTCCTCTCTCAGGACGTTTCTGTTGAAAGAATCGATGAGGGAAATCGCCCGTCTTGGACTTCTTGAACTTTCACAAGGCGCCGCGCGGCCGGATTATGAATTTTTATATGAAGGGATGATTGAAATTCTTGTCAACGAGTTCAATCATACCTCCCGGAGCCTGGAAAGCGCGTGGGTGATTTCAAAGTTCCTGGATGAAATGGGACAATTGAGCCTGGAAACTCAGCGTTCCTGGTCTGATTTTTCCAAAGATCATCGTTGTTTCAGAAATGCGGCTCCCGGGATTACGTTCCTGTTAACTTTTAGAGAATTAGGGGGCCGGGACAAACCGGGCAAGTTTTTTAAGGCGTTGAAACGGGCTAATTTATCAAAAAGTCTCGAGGAAGCATTTGATGAAACTGCTTCTGAACTGGAGGCCATCTGGTTGCGAAAGGTGCGTCAACATCGTATTCCCGATGAAATTACTATTTCTGCGGAAGAAGCGCCGCAACTTGTCGAGACTACTCTTATCCCGGAAGCTGTCAAGCCGGGAGATCAACTGAAGGTACGTTTCCAATTTAAAGAAACTGAGGGAGTTCTTCTGCCGGACGGAGTGTTTATCAGGGACCTGCGAACCAATACAGTATTTCAGGCTCATGAGGAATCCGACGCTATCTCTGTTACGATACCTGTCGAGGCGGGAACCGCTCCCGGACAATATGTCTACAGTATCACCGCAATAGATGAATCCGGGAATCTCAAACAATATAAAGGGAATTACGAGGTAGTCGGTATTCCGTAGTTTCAAGTTTCAAGTTCTGAGTTCTGAGTTCTGAGTTCTAAGTTCTGAGTTCTAAAATCAACATCCAGCACTATCAACTCTAAACTCAGAACTTAGAACTCAGAACTCAGAACTCAGAACTTCTACAGTTTTTTATTCTGACTCACCCTCTTAATGGCCTCTTTATACGATGGGGATGGTTTGATGCTTTCAGCTTTTTTGTACGCATCCAATGCGGAATCCAGCTTTTTCAACTTCTCATACACCAGTCCCAACCTTCCATAAACGTCCGGATTTTCAGGCATCAGTGCAGCAGCTTGATTTAAAGCCTTTTCCGCATCCGGGTATTTTTTTTCAAATATGTAAGTTTCGGCAAGGTTGTAATGGATGTAACCATTCTTAGGATCGTAACCGGCTGCTTTTTGCAACTGTTGTCGTGCAGTGGCAAACTGTTCCCTGGACAATGCCTCAATCCCCTTTTTTAAATAGGCCCTGCCAAGCAATTCCTTGGTCGAGGTTTGATCCGGTATCATGGTATTGGATTTTTCCAGCGCCTCAATGGCTTCGTCTATTCGATCCATGTTGAAATAAGCGATCCCCAGTATTGTGAAGTCCGACCAGTTCGATTGGCTGATCCGAAGCGTCCGGGTAAGATCGTTTACGGTTTCTTTGAAATTGTTCAGGCGATAATATGCCGAACCTCGAAGCCTGTATAATTTTGCCTTCTGTGTTTCCGGATCTTTTTCCTTTGATGCAAACGGTTCGCCCTGGTTCAGTGCGGCGATACAGCTGTCGTATTTCTGCATATTGAAGTACGCCTGGCCAAGCCCGAGGTAGGTAGAAAAAGCTTCAGATTTAAGGTCTATGGCTCGCTTGAGCGATGTTGCCGCCAGTGCGTCTTTTTTGAGATTCAGATAGCAGAGGCCGAGCAGTCTGTGCCCGAACTCCCAGGTGGGATTTTTGTCAAGATCGGGTCGCAGTTCCTCAATGGCTTTTTCATATTGACGTTGATTGTAAAAAGCAACAGCCTGCATGTAGTCAGCCCGAACCGGTGGAATTCCCTTCAAAATGAATATCGAGAAAAGAAGCGTGACACTCAGAACAGTAAATCTTCGCATATATCCCCCTAAGGAATATTTCTTTTATAACGGTATCTGTTACGCGCAGTGAAGTCAATTGAAGGAAAATACTGCCGTTGCACGTTTGAACGTTAACACGTTGAACGTTAAAACAAACAGCATCGTTGCACGTTTCTTAATAAAGTGTGGTGATGAATAGAGTTGGCACCGTTTGAACGTTCCAACGATGCTTTTTGTGTTAACGTGCAACGTTCAACGGTATTTTTAAGTGCCGTTCCACGTTGAAGGTTAAAGGAAAAACCGTCGTTGCACGTTAAAAACCAGGCTGACTATCATGCAACGTGCAACGTGCTGTTTGTTTTAACGTTCAACGTTCCAACGTTCAACGTTTAACGGTTTTTTATGTCTAGACGTTTGAGTTTTTCACTCAAGGTAGTGGCATTTACCGATAGGAGTTGAGCGGCCTTTTTCTGGTTCCAGTTCGTTTTCTCCAGCGCTGCCAGGATAAGCTTTTTTTCGTATCTCCCGACCTTTTCTTTCAGGGATATGGGTTCCTGGTTGAATAGAAAAGATGCTTCGGGTGGAGGCATAGAAATATTATTCGGGAATAGGTCGGCCGTGATTCTGTCTCCCGGCGCCAGCACGACTGCGCGTTCGATCACGTTTTCGAGCTCACGTACATTTCCCGGCCATTGATAATCCATTAAAATTTTCATAGCCGAAGGATCTACCTCAAAATTGTTTCTGCGGTTTTCCTCTCCATATTTTTTCATGAAGTGATCGGTTAAAAGTGGAATATCCTCAGGCCGTTCGCGGAGGGGCGGGATTTTTATTGCTATAACATTAAGTCGGTAATAGAGGTCATCGCGAAAGGTTCGCTGTTGTACGGCTGCGTACAGGTCTGAGTTGCTGGCCGCAATGATGCGTACGTCCACCTTGATATTATCCAAGCCGCCCAGCCTTCGGAACTCCTTTTCCTGAATGACGCGAAGCAGTTTGGACTGGATTTCAAGCGAGATCGTTGTCACCTCATCCAGGAAAAGCGTTCCCCCGTTGGCGGCCTCAAATAATCCCCTTTTGGTGCTGGTCGCGCCGGTGAATGCGCCACGAACATGACCGAAGAGCTCGCTTTCCAGGAGTTCGGAGGGAATATTCCCGCAGTTCAAGGCAATAAAGGGTGCGTCGGCCCTGTCGCTGTAAGCGTGGATCGCTTTGGCCACCAATTCCTTGCCCGTTCCGCTTTCTCCCTGAATGAGTATGGTGCTCCGGCGTGGTGCCGTTTGGGAAATGAGATCAAATACCTTCTGCATTCCTGCACTTTTCCCAACGATGTTGTGAAAGCTGTAACGTTCGTGCAGTGTATTTCGAAGACGTTGGTTTTCTTCCAGCAGATGGCGATGCTCCAGAGCGTTTTTAACCGCCAACAGCAATTCGTCATTTTTGAAAGGTTTGGCTATAAAGTCGAATGCTCCCAATTTGGTGGCTTTAATGGCTTTTTCGAGGGATGCGTACGCTGTAAGTATAATTACCTCCGGGCGGTTTTCGAAATCCTTCAATTCTTCGAGTACCTGAAGCCCGTCCATATCCGGCATTATAAGGTCCAGAAGCAAAGCCCCATACTCCCTCTCCCGGACCATTTTCAATGTTTGAGAGCCGTTTTCGGCCAGGTCGACCGTGTAGGATTCCGATGTCAGCAGATCCTCCAGGACATCGCGAATTATTCTTTCGTCATCGGCTACCAGTATTCGTCCGTTTCTGTCCATGATTTCGATTATATCGTAACCCTTGATTTAAGGATGTACAATCCGGCAAGAAATGCTGGATAAGACGTTTCCCGTTTCCCGTTGATTCTGATGAAGGATTCAAACTCTATTTTGACAGGAAGAATAAATCCCCGATGGGAAATTATTGGAGTCGGATCGGAAGCTTGAGCTGGAAATGGGTTCCCTTGCCGGTACTGCTGTCGACTAAAATCCTGCCGCCATGTTCCTGGATGATCCCGTAGCTGACACTTAATCCGAGGCCGGTTCCTTTCCCGATGGTTTTGGTGGTGAAAAACGGATCAAAGATTCTTTTTTTGTTTTCTTCAGAAATTCCAATTCCGGTGTCTGAAACATCAATGACGACCATCGATTCGTTCAGAGTCGTTTCAATGACAAGGTCTCCCCCGGAAGGCATGGCATCCCTTGCATTCAAAAACAGGTTTATAAAAACCTGTTGCAGCTTTCCGGAATTTCCATAAACCATAGGCAGCGTTGGATCGAGTTTCGATTCTACCTTTATGCGGTTTCTCTGCAGCTGGTGGTTGAGCAGCATGAGGCTGTCGTAAATCAGTTGATTGATATCCATCTCGCCGAATTCGCTTCCGCTCATCCGCGAGAAATTCAACAGGCCGTTTACAATCTCTGCAGCTCGGAATGTCTGAGATTCGATTTTTTCAAGAATTTTTTTGCGCCGGTCGGATTCAGGAATGTCTTTCATGAGCATCTGTGTGTAACTGGAGATGCCCGCAATCGGCGTGTTGATTTCGTGTGCGATCCCTGCAGCGAGCAATCCTATGGAGGAAAGTTTTTCCGCCTGTAAGAGTTGCTTTTCCAGCTCTGCCTTTTCTGTAATATCATCCAGAACAAGCAGTGAACCGGAGTTTTCGTTTAATGAATCCTGCAGTGGAATAAAACTGAGGTTTACGAACAACCGTTTACCCAAAGCGTTCTCTATAAATAATTTAACCATATTGCCGGGAGTCTTTATATCCCAGACTTCCGTTCCGCTGATTTTATGAATGGATGTAAGAATATCCTCCGGGAGGAGGTCTTCAATCCGAGCGCCCAGAATCTTCTGTCGGGTTATGCCATATAAATCTTCGAAGGTACGGTTACAGGATGTAATTCGCCCTTCGGAGTCCAGTGCAAGCACTGAGACATTGATGCTTTCGATAATATTGTCCGTATACGCCTTCAGCTGCTCAAGCTCGACGGCTTTATTCTCGATGGAGCGGTATAGATTGGCGTTTTCAAGTGCCATGGCAGCATAGCCGGCCAGAGTTGTAAGAAGTTCCATGTCCTCCGTCGAGAAATGACCATCCCTCGATAAGCGGCCGAGGGCGATAATTCCCACCCGGCGTCCATGAAGCTTCAGGTCAAGAATATGGAAGAATCCACGTTTTGCCAGGAAGACATTCGCACGCTTCAGGCAATTAACGCCGCTTCTTGTTCTATACGGACTGTCCGGATTTTCACGGTTTAGCAGTTCATCTTCCCGAAACAGGGTGGGGGTAGAATAAAGGTCGGGATCCTGGGAGTATGTCAGGCGGAAAAAGCCGCGATGCACAGGATCGGCAAGGAATACTGCAACCCTCTCGATCCTGAATGTTTTGGAGACACGATCGGCGATACTGGCCGACAGGGGGGCCAGATTAATTTCGGAGCTGAGTTTTCGGGCGAAGTCCAGCAGGCTCGATCGGTCTTCGAAGCTGTCCTTATAGAAACGACGATCCAGTCGTTTCTGTATCGTGTTGCGTAGCGGCGCAAACAGAAGCGCGATTACGAGCACTGACAGGCAGATTGCCATAAAATCGGCTTGAGGAGCAATCCATTGCGCAGTCCGGCCCAATACAAGTACGAACAGCAGGTACAATGCCAACAGCAGGGAGCTTGCCATGAAATAGGCGGTGCTTCGTCGTGCAATGGCCTCGACATCCAAAAGCCGGAAATGAATAAGTGCGTACCCAATAGAAAGGGGTATGAATGCAAGGAAGAGCATGGACGATTCCATTGCAAAATTTGCTTTCACACCGATCAGAACCGGGAATATGTACAAAACGCTGAAAGGAATAATCCCGGCAAAGGTTCCGTAACCGATCCACTTCAATTGCTGGCGTGCAATCAGGGCCTTGGTTTTGAGGCGTTTCAAAAAAAGAAAAGAGCCGCCGATGATAAAGCCGATCGAAAAATAGGTTAACTGTATGTTGTCGATGATCCCGCGTGAATGAACCGTACGCGGTAATCCTATCGATGCCAGGTGTCCTGTGAGCCAGAGGATCTGCAGTGTGATAAGTAAAAGGGCTGGTATATAAATCGGAAATGGATGAATTTTATTGGGTGATTCGGAGGGAAAACGGAGGCAGAAATGAACGAGAAGTGCCGGCAGAAGGAGAATAGCCAGGACATCAAAACCGTAAACCCACCAGTCAAGGGCGCTTAGCCGGGTCGTATAACTGTAGAGGTACACGATAAAAGCGGCCAGGCAAATGAAATAAAAGTGGTAGGATAGGGCCGACCGGCCTGTCTTGAAGAGGACGAATAGCCCGATGCCGACATGGAGAAATGCCAGAAGCGCGCGAAACCCGTCGCTGGGAGTGAGAACACCTTCAGCTTCGAGCTGCAATGTAACGTTTCGAGACCCGTTTTCACTCTCAAGGTTATAGGTGACTGACGCCCCTGAACCCAATTCGAAGATTAAATCGGAATATTCCCCGAGATCGTTTATTTTCCTGTTATTGATTGAATTTAATCGATCCCCCGGATGGATATTTGCCCTTTCCGCCGGACTGCCCTTTTGAATTTCGTCCGCGATGAGTGTGCCGTGATCTTTGATCCAGAAAACCCCATCCGCCGGTTCAGTCCAAAGTGCACGTTCGCGAAAATTCATTATTCCGACAAGCAGAATAATCCCGCTTAGCAGTGCTGTCGCAATGAACCTGAATGGTACCGGGTAGATGTTCATACAGACATATTTATCCCTTTGTGCTTGCTGCATAAAATGAGACGCAATTCATATTCCAGACATATAGGAGGGCACCGGAATATGTATTTCGATAATTCATTGCATACAAAAGCTTTAAAATTGATAAACAGATTTACCTTGATTAAAATACAACACACTTCAACATCTTGAATTCGACTATTCAATATTTTGAACTGTCCGGATTTATCCTCCAAATAAAAATCACACCGGATAAATATTCATAGCATTCCTACCTGAAATCAGACAAATACGGTAGGAAAAATTTGCTTAGTTGAAATTAAGATTGAGGCCGAAACGGAGTGAACGGGGATTACGATTCAGCACAACAACACCTTCGGCGGCAGGAATAACTTTTTCCCCTTGATTTAATACATTTCGAAGGTCTAACAGAATTTCCCACCGCCCGGTATTAAAGAGAAAATTCTGAACCGGAATCAACTGGCGAATTTCGAAATTCAGAGACTTCGATCCGATTTCCATCGAATCGGAAAGCCAATCTATTGGGGAAAGTGTGTTTCCCGGGTACCAGTGTATGGTTGTCAGCAGGTTGGTGTGCGTATCCGGGATGGTCGCATCAAGCTGGCCTGTGATCGAATGGTGAAACTGCTGTCTTGTATATGCCCTGAATAGGCTGTTGAGGGTGCGGATCGGTATGTGTTCAGCAACATCCAAAACATTTGTGGCTTCTCCATATACATAGGCCAGCGAACCATCCAGGTTGAAGAAAATCCGACGATCCAGGGTAATGCGCATACCTTGTTGGCTGGACCGGTCTTCATTCAGGTTTATGACCCTGGATGACTGGTTCTCGGGCGTAATTGTCGTAATCATCAACGGCATTCCCGGTCCCCAAAGGCTGTCCCGATATACAGCTACTTCTAATGCGGTATCCGGGGAGATGGTCTTCTCGATCGCTATTTCGGAATGCCTGACCTGACTCATACTGACACTGTCTCCAGCGACTGTGATTAAGGTAGGTTCCGAAAGATCCAGCACTTCTCCCGTTGAAAGCATTACGCTGTTTCTATCCTGTTTACGCCTGGAAGTGAATGAAGTTGTGATGAACCAGCCTTTTGATGGAGACAAGACTATTTCGAGGGACGGATAGACAAAACTTTTGTACTTTCCGTAATACAGGCGCGAATAGTCAAAACCGTAATTGATTGACAGTATATCGTGAAACCTCGTAGTTCCTTCGAGGCCGAATGCAATTGTCCGAATCCAGGATCCCGGTGCATTTTGATCTTCAGGGGCGAGCGGTGATTCTAGAGAATCCTCCCCTGGATAGTCCAGGTTCATTCGTCCATAACCGAAAGACATTTTATAGTCGTGGCTGTCATCGGGACGATAATGGATGGTATCCCGCATTCTCCAGAAAGAGCTTCTTCCGTAATCGAACTGACCCGAAAAAATCATTCTGCTGTTTCGGCTTAACGGCTCTGCAAAGGCGAAATTGGTGACGATGCCGTTTGGGCTCGTCTGGGGACGGTTCAGGTATTGTTGATTTCCAAGGAACGTATTCGAGGCTAAACTCATTGTACCGTTGCGGGAAAACGGCGATGCTTTCCCTCTATCAACGTCCGGGCCACGGGCAGAATGATACCTGAATATCATGCGGCGATCCGATGAACTGCGCATAACTGTTTTTAAATTCCAGTTGCGCGGATCGTCTTCGTTTGAGATGTAATTTATGAGGTATTGAAGTGTGATATTAAGCGTAGTCGTCCGATTGGATTCGACCTTAAAAGTTTCCGTGGAAACGGCCTGGTATCCTTCGTGTGAAACCTTCATGAAATAGACGCCCGGTGTCAGATTGGAGACGCGGAAAAATCCGTCGTCATTGCTGCGAACACGGGTGACTTTTAAGAATTCTTTCTGCGTTGCCGACTTAAAGATATTAATGAATGCGTCTCGAAGAGGACTTCCCGAGGAGTTTCTTATACTTCCAGATATGCGGCCGCTGTTCACCTCACTGGCCGTAATGGATGGAACTGCAGATAGACTCAGAACGAGCACTATTGGGGGAAGAATCCGGAACATAAACTTCATTGCCAGCGTTCCTCATATTTAAGGATGCGCAACATATATCCGGCATACACAGCCTGCTGCTTACGCTACCACAATTGATATTTTCTGTCAATCAGATGGGATCCGGCGTAAAAATGAGCAGCCGGTTCCGTTTTAAAAAGCTGGGCGCGTATGGCGAAACCATTGCCCGATTTATTGCACCCGTTCACTCTCAATCGGTTCAAAGTCCCCGTAAACAATAGACGGACGGCATTCGACTGCAGCGTCTGGAATTTTTTGCATCAAAACATCAATTGACGCCAACGTACCACCTGGAGGTATCGAATCTTTAATGTCATAGGGCATTGACGCTATTACTTCTCCATTCGTATCCAGGTAATCCAGTCTTAACTTTATTTCACAATAGGGTACTGTGCCGGCATTATAAATCTCGATATTGTGCCGGGCGACAGGCACCACACCCGACACATTCGCAGGCTCTAGAGTCATGGATGCGTTCAGGATTTTAAGGTCCGGTGGAGAAAGAACCCGAATGGGCGTCGACCTGAATTTCTGTATATTTTCATTGCCCTGAAGCATCTGTTCTTTTTCCATGCGGCGGCCCTGTATGACCAGAAATACAAGTGCGGATACCAGTACCAGGGTTAATCCATAGAACAGGTATTTTCTGAGTGGGGATCTTTGTCTTTTCATTAAGCGGAAGTTTAGCATCAACAGGTGCTGTTCATCTACAGTATTACAACAGTCAATCGTCGTCGAACGTCAAACCTCGAATGTTGCACGTTGGAACGTTACACGTTGCACGTTAAAACAAACAGCTTCGTTGAACGTTCTGATAACGATATGGTAACTCCATAAAGTCACCCTGCTTTTAACGTGCCAACGACGCTTTTTGAGTTAACGTTCAACGTTCCAACGTTCAACGTACAACGATCTGTTTGTATGCTATCCGTCCCTCAACAATAGTACCGATACATTTTCCCGCCCCTTCGAGGATCTGATCCGGCACTTGATGGGGCTTCATATTTGAAGGCACTTCAAGAACCGTCATGTCTGCCCGACAACCGGACTTCAGAAGGCCGACACTGTTTCCATATTTCAGAGCTTTGGCGCCGTTGATGGTTGCCGCCTTCAGAATTTCCTCCGATTTGAGGTCCTTACGTTCTTTGTAAAGAAAGCGCATTTCATCCAGCATGCTGACAGTAGTGTTGCTCGCCAGCGAATCCGTTCCCAAAGCAATATTTATGCCCGCGTCAAGCATCTCTCTGACGGGATGCTGTGGATGGCCGAAGAAGGCATGGCTTCGAGGGCAGTAGACAATAGAACTGCCTGAACCGGACACCAGGTCTATCGATTCGCGATCCATGTAATTACAGTGAATGAGCAGACAGTTCGGGCCTAAAACGCCCAACGAATGAAGATAGGGGATGGGATGAAGACCCGGAGGATTCCAGCCCGTTGGGAAAACGTTTAAGGCTTGAAGAAAGTCACGGATTTCACCGGTACCTGTTTCCAGGAACTGAATTTCTGACTCTGTTTCAGCGACGTGTGTTGTCAAAGGCATTTTTCGGTGGTGTGCCAGTGCCGCCAGGCCGCGATAGAGTTCTCCGGAAACTGAATATGGAGAATGGGGCGAGACACCTTGCCTGATAAGTTCGCCGGGTTTTGAAGTATCGAGGATACGGTTGAGATCGGCAATAGTCTGATCGGCTTGACCGGGTGAAAAAGCGATGCTTTCTTCAAAAATTACCTGTCGGAGCGAATTGCCGCGAGTGATGCTGCGGGTCATCCCACTTGTAGCGATATCTCCAACCGTTGTGGTTCCGGACGCGAGTGACAGATCGATCCCTTCACGGATGGAATCCTGAAATTCATCCTGGCTCCAGGACAGGCGTTTGGCGATCAGTTGGGAAAGCCAGTCTGTAAAGGAATCGTAACGGGTCAGCCGGTTACATAATGATGTCAATTCAAGATGAGCGTGTGCATTGATCAAACCCGGCATAATTACGGCCGAGCCCCAGTCCACAACGATATTTTCGGAATCCCTGAGTGAGTCCCGCCAGGGCGTGACATTCGCCAGGGTGCCGTTTTCGACAATCTCAACGGCTGTATTCGGTAGAAGTACATATGGGTCAACGAGGGCATATTTCGCTCTGTGGATGGTTCTCATCATGATTATCCTAGCCCTTTCACTACAAAAGCCATTGATAAATGCAGGCTAAAAAGGATGACTGTCACTGGTATTTATATCCTTTCATGTTTTTCCAGGCAAACAATTGCTTTTCTGGCTTGGAGCTGAAAACAGGCTCCAGTATATTGGGAACTGGGCGTTGGCTTGAAACCAGAACACTTAGGGGGCATGTATGACAATTTTGCTTAAAGAGGCGGATGTTGAGAAGCTGGTTACAATGGATACTGCTATTGAAATCATCGAACAGGCATTCAAGCTTCAGGGGGAATATAAAGTAGATAATTCTCCCAGACGCCGCTGCCGGCTAAATCATGGAATGCTACATGTTATGAGCGCGTCTTTGCCTACCCTGGGGTTTGCAGGCCTGAAAAGCTATACGAGCGTCTCCGGAGAAACCCGTTTTTATGTGATGCTTTACAACGCGGATGGAGTACTTGTTGCGGTGATTGAAGCGGATAAACTGGGTCAAATGCGTACAGGTGCGGCTACAGGGGTAGCGACAAAGTATATGGCCCGTGAGAACGCTCATCTGGTCGGAGTCTTCGGAACGGGATGGCAGGCGCGCGCACAGGTAGAGGCTGTCTGCGCCGTCCGGAACATACGTACCGTTACAGCCTATTCCAGAAATCCTGAAAATCGTGTGAAATTCTGCGAAGAGATGACGGAAGTGACCGGTGTCCAGGTCCAACCCGCCGAGAGCCCGGAAGAAGCTGCAAAAGATATGGATATCATCATAACCGCAACCGATTCCAAAGAACCGGTACTAAAAGGAGAATGGTTGTCTGAAGGAACGCACATCAATGCCATCGGTTCGAATATCCTCACCAAGCAGGAAATTGATGTTGAAGCCGTCCGAAGAAGTGACTGCGTAATTGTGGACTCCCATGAACAGGCAATACTGGAATCCGGAGATCTTGCAAAAGCAGCGGAAGAGGAGGCTTTTTATTGGGATGATGCCAGAGAACTGGGAGTTGTTGTAGTAGGTGAATACCCCGGGCGGGAAGGCGCGACTGAGATCACACTTTTCGAATCCCACGGGATTGCTCTGGAGGACGTGGCTTTAGCTGCTAAAGTGTTCCAGCAGGCTGAAGCTGAAGAAATGGGAAAACGGTTGGTTTTATAGTGCAGAATCGTCCGGGAACCGCTTTGAAGATATTTGCATGAATGTGCCGACATCCCCCCACCTTTAAATCCTCTGCAGAGTAAGGGTTAGATAGGATCCGGAAAGGAATGCCATGGATAAAATAGAGTATGAGGCGGTAAAATCAGCGCCTGTTGAGGAGATTGTGGCTCTGTACAAATCAGCCGGATGGTGGCAGGAAAGTCCCGAGGCAAGAGATGTTATCCCCGCCATGATTCGGGGGAGCTTCTGTTTTATGGTGGCGCGTTCCCTCGAAGGGAAAATCGTCGGAATGGCCAGGGTGATTTCGGATGGCCACAGCGACGCATATATACAGGATGTTGCGGTACTGAACAACTATCGCGGTCAAGGTATCGGGCGTGAACTTGTTCGCAGGCTTGCCAGTTTTTGTGTGGACCGGAAAATTGGGTGGATCGGACTGGTCGCTGAGCCGGGCACGCAGGGACTCTATAAAGAACTTGGATTTCGTCCGCTGGCGGGTTACCAACCGATGCTTTTGGCGAGCAATAATGAATGAATTTTCCTTCCTGAATGTCGAATTTATCCCTGTAGGGTTGAATCATTATCGAATTCTTTCCGAATTCCTGAAGAAATATCCTCAGCCTTTATCAGGATATACCATGGCAACGCTGACAGCCTGGAATCCTTCTTATCACTATGAATGGGCGTTTGTTGAGCCGGAAACCCTGCTTATCTCATACATGCCGGATGTCGGGACGCATCGTCAGTTGCTTCAGCCCGTCGGACCGGTATCCCCGAAACTCACACATAAACTTATAGAGGGCGCTGCTTCCTTACCCTACGCGTTGAAATTCATTAATGTATCGGAACGTTTTCTGAAAAGACATCCGGAGCTTTTAAAAGCGTTTTCGGTTCGGGAGGACCGGTCCTATTCCAATTATCTCTACCGTACGGACGCTCTTGCAAGACTGCGTGGACGCAAATACGCTAAAAAACGCAATCTGTTGTCGCAGGCTTCAAGCCTGTATACATGGACCTGTAGAATACTGACCGCAGGACAAACCGATGCCTGCTTTGAAATTCTCGATTCGATAGAAAATGAAGAGCTGCCTGTAATAGAAGGAATGCTGGCGCGTGAAATAGCTGCTTTAAAATACACATTGGAACATTTCGAAGAACTGGGCCAACAGGGATTGTTGATTTTTGTGGATGATGTCCCTGTCGCTTTCTCAATCTTCGAGGCGATCGGTCCGAAAACGGTTGCCATTCATTTTGAGAGAGCGCTGCGTCGCTTTAAGGGATTATACCAGGTAATAAATCTGGAAACCGCCAGGGTAATTGCCGTACGGGGATTTGAGTATATCAATCGCGAAGAAGACCTGGGGGATCCCGGTCTGCGGGATGCGAAATCTTCCTATCACCCGATTAAAATTGTCCCTTCCTATGAATTAATATTTCAAAAATAATTGCCACTTAAAAATAAAACCGTTAAACGTGTGAACGTATGAACGTGTGAACGTGAACGGATGGTATTGGTGCTCTGAGTGATCGGAGTTGTTACTTTATTGGGGAGGTTAATCCTACTTATTGGACGTTCGACCTTGGACGTTCGACGTTTGACGTGCGAACGTGAATAGATGGTATTCGTGCTTTGAGTGATCGGGTTGATACGTCTTCCCGGAGGGCTGGAACTTCTTCTGAAACTTTTTTTACTGAAGTCCGTAAAGTATTTTTTATTGGATTTGGTAATTTTTACTGTTCAGGTGGATACAAATGTCCGATCTGTAATCTGCGGTTTACATAAGGTCGATTTTGATCTATATTTTCACTTTTGACCAGAGGTTGTACTGATGAACAAAAGGGATCTCAAGAAGTTTAGAAATGCCCTTGAACAGAAGCGGGAATCTATTGTGTCAACGGCCAAGAAAGCTCATTGGGAAAACATGGAAGACACGCGTCATGGGGATTTTGTGGATCAAGCCAGCGACGACAACGAAGTCCATGTAAACCTCCGGCTGCTTCAGATTGATGCAAAGCTGCTTCGTGCCATTGATGCGGCTATCAACAGAATCGATAAAGGTGTTTACGGTATTTGCACCAGTTGTGAACAGGAAATCGGCCTTGCCCGCCTTAAGGCCGTGCCATGGACATCGGTGTGTATCGAATGCAAGGAAAAGAAGACTGCCTGATTCGATAAAATAACAGCCGGTGACAAAACTTTCGGATGTGGAGTTGTGTTTCATAAATCCGTCGTGTTCCGGAAGGTTCCCCGCCATTTTAATAAAGCAGGGTGACGTGGTGATGTGCAGGTGCGGCAGTTGTTTTGACCGCACTCTGCGATATCCCCGTCTTGTCTCCTCCTCGTGCCTTTAAAACCGCTGCGTTCTGATCTCCGAACACCGGGACGGGACTTTGGGCCGTAAACCCGCTGGGTGTAAAGCATTGTGTAGAGTCGATTGATTTATGATATCGTAAATGAAGTCGGAGGGGATAATGCAGATAGAAACGCTGAAAGTCTTCTGCGATCTTGTTGAGAGCAGGAGCTTTTCCCGTGCAGCTATCCGCAACTATATAACGCAGTCTGCGGTCAGCCAACAGGTTAAGAATCTGGAATCCAGATTTGAAACACAGCTGCTTTACAGGGACGGCAGGACTGTGACTCCTACCGCAGCGGGAAGGAAATTTTATGAGAATTCCCGGGCGATCCTGGATAAATACGAGCACCTGCAGCAGGAGATGAAATCGGTCGGACGCGGAGTTGCAGGAAGCATCCGGGTGGCGACAATATACAGCGTAGGCATCTATGAGATGTCTGTTGTGGTCAAATCTTTTCTCAAAATATACCCCAAGGTGAGTCTGCACGTTGAATACAGCAAGGGAGCCCAGGTTTACGAAGACTGCCTGCACGGCCTTATAGACCTTGGGATCGTACCCTACCCGGAAGCGCGCAAAGGACTGCGGATTATACCTCTTCCCGCAGACAAGCTCGTCCTGATCTGTGCCCCGGAGAACCCGCTCGCACAAAGACGCTTTCTTGATATCAAGGAACTCAACGGCCAGTCATTCATTACATTCGAAAAAGGAATGGCAAGTCAGCGCGCCATGGACCGCATCTTCCAGGAGCATGGAATCCATGTGAATGTGGCCATGGAGTTCGACAACATCGAGACCATTAAACGCAGTGTTGAGATCGGCGCCGGAGTGTCGATAGTTCCGCTCTTGAGTGTGCAGAAAGAGGTGCAGAACGAAACCCTGGCTCAGGTGCATTTTACGGATAAGAACTTTTACCGTCCCCTCGGCATTGTCGTCAGACGCAAGCAATCCTTGAGTAGAGCCGCCAGAAAATTCATCGAGCTGATGCAAAAACCTCAGCCGAATGCCTAGCCCAAATTTAATTACGGTGACTGTCACTGTAATTAGTGAGGGATGTTTTTATGAACAGGATTGAGACTCAGGCGTTGAGGCTTTTTTTAGTGCGGCATGGTGAGACGGCGGAAAATGTTCAGATGAGGTATATCGGCACACGCGATGAACCCTTGACGGATACCGGAATGAAACAGGCGGATCAGGTGGCTGACGCATTGGCTTGCTTTCCGATCCGGACGGTCTACACCAGCCCTCTGGTTCGAGCGGTCGACACTGCAGTCCGGATAAAAAACGCTCTTTGTGCAACACTTCATGAAGACGCGCGGCTTAAGGAAGGTTCCTTCGGGCGATGGGAAGGAATGCGCCGCAACGAAGTTATAGAACTCGGAAGCCCGGATGTAGAACTGCTTGCCCGTTGGGAATCGGACGCTTCCTGCGCTCCTCCGGAAGGAGAATCCCTGGAAAGTATCCAGCTGCGTACAATCAGCCTGGTGAAAGAACTGGAAGGAGAAATGCCGGGGGAGGCGGTTGTCCTGGTCAGTCATGTGGGGCCGATAAAAGCGCTGCTGGCTTCCGCTCTTGATATTCCGCTGGAAGCGACACGCCGATTATTTCTCGATCCCTGTTCTGTCAGCGTAGTGGACTGGGGAAAGCATTCGTTCCTGCGGCTGTTCAATTCACACGCGCACCTGGGATGGTCCTCGCCCCGCTGGGCCAGGTTGCCCGCTCCTTGAAAATCCCCCATTTGGATATTCAAGTGCATAGGTGAGGATCCTGATCGGATCTTCAAGTAATAAAGTAATATGTCCGCATTGGGCGAACACAAGGTTCGCCCCTACTTCAAACTCCAATCTGCTTTTTCCGTCAACATTTCGACTCTATTAAAGAAAACCTCCGCCATTCATCCATCAACGTTTCCCCTATCATCAACCCAAACTTCAAATTTCAAACTTCAAACTCTTCTTATGTTTTTTGGTAGATTTCGGATCCGCTATCGATGAATTCCCGGCTCTTCTCTTTCATTCCCTCTTTTATCGCCTTTTCCCCGTGGATACTTCGGCTTCCGGCGAATTCGCGCACATCCCGGGTGATATTCATGGAACAGAATTGCGGACCGCACATACTGCAGAAATGGGAAAATTTTGAACCTTCCGGAGGCATGGTTTCTTCGTGGAATTCCCGCGCCGTTTCCGGATCAAAGGATAAGCGGAACTGGTCTTCCCAGCGGAATTCAAAACGGGCCTTGGAAATGGCATCGTCGACCGTTCTCGCCGCAGGGTGACCTTTTGCGATGTCCGCTGCATGAGCCGCAATCTTGTAGGCAATGATGCCTTCTCGCACATCCTGCTTGTTGGGCAGGCCCAGGTGCTCTTTGGGCGTGACGTAGCACAGCATGGCGGTGCCGTACCAGCCAATCTGTGCAGCCCCTATGGCCGAGGTGATGTGATCGTATGCGGGTGCGATATCGGTG
>Ga0209536_100002830_pt1 | contig 28104 bp, 25 predicted proteins | sample DeeMarSeWOR28_12_FD_187461 | JGI IMG/M metagenome (GOLD analysis project Ga0209536, IMG submission 187461) | Marine sediment microbial communities from White Oak River estuary, North Carolina - WOR-2-8_12 (SPAdes) (version 2) | ecosystem: Environmental > Aquatic > Marine > Intertidal zone >... | reverse complement strand
CAGACATTCCGGGTATCAGCGCGATTTGGCGGATGGAAGAGAGTTCGGCTTCAAATTGATCATAGGATTCAAGCTTGGTTATTTGGTTCGCGAGCACCGGATTGTAACTAGTCATAACCAAGATCAAGATAATCAGAGAGAAAATAGCTATCCAAAGGAATTGGGATTTTTTGTAGGGAGTTAACATCGTACCTCTCTTCTTGCTGGGACGGACCAAAGTTACGGTCCCTTTTTGCAATACACAAGACCCATCTACCCATTCAAACTGCTTTATTCTTCTAATAACAGCATCTCGTCCAAAGTCTCATGTGAATACCAGCGTCCAGCAGCCATCACACCACGGATATCCTGAATATTAGTCACATCTTCCAGTGGATTGCCTCCAACTAGGATCAGGTCGGCGCGCTTGCTAACCTCGATGGTGCCAAAATCATCGACTCCAATCATCTGCTCAACCACTCTCGATGCATTTACTGTGCTGGTAGCGATGGCTTCGTAGGGCGTCAGACCAGCATCGACCAGGGCAAACAACTCCCCATGCAGGGAGAAACCAGGAACCAGGCCCTGTCCAAATCCGGAATCCGTACCTGCGATCAGTGTGACCCCGACGTTGTGCAGTTCTCTGATCCAAACATCCCTTTCATAGATAAAAATATCGACCAGTCCAGGGTTTTGGCTGAAGGCTTTCTGAGAACTGTCTTCCCCGTGAGCGATCAGGTCTAAATATCGCCGCCGAGCGTACTGCATATCTACACGTTCAATAAAGCTGTCGTAGTTCGTAATCAAATCCCTGGTGATGTCCGGGCCAACGCCTGTGGTACAAACGTTTACGCCGTTTGAACGGATGATCTCAACGATCTCCGCGATGTTTTCTTTCTCGCGGGCGTACCATGTTTCGGGGTCAACGCCATCCCACTGCGCCAGGTATTTTTGCTGCCATGCTTGCATGAACTCGTTGCGTGTCATACCCTGTACGTAGACATTCGTCCGTTCCCAATAAAGAATCGGGATAACATGAGCGATCTCATCCATGCCACCATTTACCGCTGCTTCCAGACCGACCTCCATAGGGATATGTCCGATGACATACATGCCTTGTTCTTGAGCGGCCGCCATGACCTCAGCAAAGTGTGCTGCCGGGAAGAATTCAAAAATCTTGAGGAAGTCATAGCCGCCGTCTACATTCTGCTGCACGACCTTCTCGGCGTCACCGGCCTCGAATACAATCGGTTTCCAGTCGTTTGGTCCCTGCAGAGAGATGCCGGTGGTATACATCGTTGGTCCTGGACGGCTCCCGTTTTGGATTTCATCCCGCCATGCTAGTACGTAATCTGGAGAGATGGTTTCATGCTCAGTGTCAGGCCGTGGATCGAGATTCCGTACCGTAGTGACACCATTTGCCAGGTACAGAACAAACGGCGAGATCGGAAACTGCTCATCCCAGTTTGGCATGGTATGCATGTGCATATCTGCCAGACTGGGCATCAGATAGGCACCCGTACCATCGATGATCGTTGCATTTTTGGGGATCTTAATTTCATCCGCGGGCCCAACCGCAGCGATACGCGTTCCTTCAATCAAAACGGTCTGATTTGCCAGGATGATTTCTGTTGTCATAGGTACCAGATTGACATGCGTGATGGCGATTTTTTGAGTTTCCTGTACATCCCCTTCACTCGGAACTCCCGCGCAGGCTGCCAGGATGAAGGAAAGTAACAAAATGTGGGCTAATTTCTTCATTTATTTTCCTTTTGGTCAGTTCAACTATTAGTCAAAAAATATGACAAACCATGCTTTCAGGGCGGGTCGAAACCCGCCCGATATTAAAGGTTGATTTTTCTAAGACGGTTATCCAGGGCAGAACCTATTGCAAACCCAAGCACCAGGCCACCTCCAGCGAAGATGATCATGTTGTCGATAGCCACGCCCACGATCCCGCCAAGGATCAGTCCAATTGACAAACCGAGGGCTGTATATGAAATTCTTTTTCCAGAGTTTTGTTTTTTAGACATGATTATTTCCTTTTCTTTCTATTCCTTCACAAGCTAATTAGAGAACTTTACGGTTCATCGTTTTGCAGCTCAACAAGAATCACCTTTACCCATAGATTGCGTTCGTTCAATTCCAATGCCCGTTTGTAGGCTTCTATTGCAGCAGGGATGTTGTCCCGTTGGACATAAACATCCCCCAGACCGACATAAATTGCACCAACCTGTGGGAATAAAGCGATGTTTAATCGAAATGCTTCTTCCGCCAGATCAATATATCCATTTTTGAGCAGGATGTATCCAGTGTTGTAGAGCAAATAACCATCCGCCTCAACATCCGGTTGTGAACCGGGATTGTCCTGGATGGCTGCCAGATTTTCATGTACGAGATCGAGATCATTGTCCAGGGCTGCAACGCGTATATTCTGGTAGATAGATGTGGGTTGATTCACAGATTCAGTAAAATGGATTTCCATCCCCTCTTCAGTAACCGAGTTATAGGTCTGGATGAAGGATATTGGGCCGGTTTCCACCGTGGCTACAAGGGCTTTTCTCCCGAGTTGTTCTTCGATCTTTCCTGCCATGTACCCCCCAACAACATAATGAACATTGTGTCTGTACAACCAACCAATCTCCACATAGAGTTCATCCACGGTTTTTGATTCTGCGCTGTCTAAAACCTTGTTTAATCTCCCGATCCAATAGCGGACATAAGGCTCAAACTCAAGCAGTGAGTAAGTGAAGTCTAAACTGGATGGGTAATATTCTGTGATTTGGTAAGCTGCATTGACTGCAATACCATCATTTTGTAAACCACGGAGCAAGGTTCGCAATGCACCATTCTCAAGCGGGGGCTCGGTTTGCCACAGCCAGGCATCGTTGTAACCCTGATGGAAAAGCTCGTGCACCATGTTGTTGTAAATCGGAGCGCTACCCTGATCAAAGATTATCTCCGCGTACTCATAAACCGGGTGAGATAATCCTGTGAGAATCCCCCCGCGCACAAAAAAACCGGTGTTGATGGGATCTAAAGCTGCTAGATAGTAGGTTGTGCTGATTTCGGTCCCCTTTGGTAGATAGGACAAGATGTGAGGGGCAGCAATTTTGCAAAAAGTTTCCTTACCGGTAATTGAATCTCTAGAAAAAAGATATGGGGTTTGTTGCTCTCGCTCCTCTATTGGGAGACCGGCAATTTTCTCGATTTGCATTAGCCAGCGATGCACATCCAAAGGATCATTCGCTTCAACGTGCCGATTTGCAAGCATCAAACTGGCGATATCACTGCTCAAGAATGCTTCTGGATCAGCCAGTATGGTTTCCGGGTGCAAGTAGACAGTTTCTACCTGGCTTGAATCGATTGTTATTCCGTAGGCTTCGCAGTAGCCTTCATCAGCGGGATCATACGAGATTCCGTCAGGAGTAGTTGCTCGAATAAAAAGATATGTTCCTAGCACTGCCACAATGAGTACTCCAAAGAAAATCAGTGCAATGCGTTTCAACAACTGCTTTGTTCTGGTGGACATCTTTTATCACTTTTCTATATTGGGGCGGGAGAAACCCGCCCCAACTCTTACCGATGATTGTTTTCCAGGATGACCGTTCCTTCTTTGCCATTTACGGTGACCATCTGCCCGCTCTGGATGTGACGGGTAGCGTTGCGGGCGGCCATCACGGCGGGGATGCCGTATTCACGGGCGACGATGCTGCTGTGGCTGAGCGGCCCGCCGATGTCGGTCACCACGGCAGAGGCCATCGCGAAAAGTGGCGTCCATGCGGGAGTAGTTGTCGTAGCGACCAGCACATCGCCGGGTTTCATTTTGGGGAAGTCTTCCGGGCCGTAGAGCACGCGGGCTGGTGCGGTCACCTGTCCGTCGCTGGTGCCCAGGCCCTTGAGCGTAACCTTGCCGTCTTTTTCTTCTGGTGCGCCGCCGCCCAGGAACCGTTGCCAGAAGGATTTTTCCGGAAGCATGGTCGGTGGGACGATCTTCAACGCGGCGCGCCACTCCGCTTTGCGCGCCGGGATGCGGCTTGAGAAATCCGGCAGCGGTTGGCGGTATTCGAGGACCTGGATGACTTCTTCGACTTCACGTTGCTCCAGCCAGTAGATATCGTCGGCGGCTTCGATAACATCCTTTTCCACAAAGCGCCGTCCTAACTCGTTCAACATGCGGCGGATGACGGGATGCCCCATGCCCATGTCGAAGATGCTGTCTTCACGGATGGCGCCGGTTTCATGGGCTTTTTTGAGCCGTTTCTCGAACCAGCCTTTGCGCGGCCAGCCGATGCGCTTCAATACCGCCTCCGTGGCCTGCCCCCGATTGTCGGCAGCGGTGTGCAGCCGATCATAGGGACTGGTGGCCTTCCCTTCGATGAACAGCTTGACAGCCTCGAATTGCGGGCTGGGTTCTTCGGCAGGGGTAGGATTGGCAAAGTCGAACTCGTAAGCGGTACGCCCAAACTCCTCGAAGTGCTGCTCGAAGCGCGAACGATACTCGCTCCACAGGTCTGCGGGAATCGCTTCGGGCGGAGTTCCAGCTTTGAAATCGGTGACCAGGCTTTCGGTCGCGGTGCGAAGCGTATAGTCCGCCAGCAAGGGATTCTCTTTGATCCAGACAGCGATGTCGAACAGGGACTGTTCCGCCCGCACGGTCATGTTCTCAAACCCGAACAGAAAGGTGGTGAATTCGGGGTCGGTTTTGCGCTTGATCAAGCTGTTATAGACACGCTGGAAGAAGATCTCGCCCATCGAGGCGGCGGGTAGGGTGGTCTGGATGACAGTGTAGTACTTGACCTCCGCACCAAAGACCGTGCTCGCGCCGTTGAGCAATTCGGAGGGGGATAGAGAAGAAATATCTTTGCTCTCCCATTCGTCCACGACCACCGCAAGCTTTTCGCGGGCTTCCTGCCAGCGTTCGGGGGCATTGCGCATCATCGGCCCGATGGCTGAAAACGACATTTTGGTGATGGCCCAGGTGTTTTTCCAGTCCATCTTGAAACCGCCGTAGACGTAGTTGTTGATCGCCAGGTAAAAGCCGTCCCCGGCAAACATGCCGGTTGGGTCTACACCGATGAAATCCCGCCAAAGGATCTCTGTTTCGCGGTTTGCGATTTCGAGTCCCAGCGTTGCAAACAGCGGCGAGACCGGGCTGGGCGTATGCTCCGCCAGACTGCCGCGCGCGAGAGTGACGCCCTTCTCAGTTTTTGGCCATTCGACAGGCTTTGTGGTTTCTTCATGGTCTTCGCCGGTTTCGAGAATCACTTCACCTTTCGTGCCGTCCACAGTGATGTTTTGCCCGCTTTGGATGCGGCGGGTGGCGACGCCGGTGCCCATCACGGCCGGGATGCCGTATTCGCGCGCAACGATGCTGCCGTGGCTAAGCGGCCCGCCGATATCGGTGACCACAGCGGAAGCCATGGCGAAGAGCGGTGTCCAGGCGGGGGTGGTGGTGCCAGCCACGAGCACGTCACCGGGGCGCATCTGGTCAAAATCTTCAGGGCCGTGCAAGATGCGAGCCGGAGCGCTAACCTTCCCTGCACTGGTTGCAACGCCTTTGAGTACGTTCCCGGTTTGCGCATCCGCGCTGTGGGCGATAAAGACCTCGGATTTGACGCCCATGACGCGTTTTTTTATGGGAATCATGGGCGGCGGTGTAACCTGCGATACTTTTTTGTTGAAGGCTTTTCGCTTTTCCACTTTCACAGACAGCCCTTCAAGAGGTTGGCCGTTTTCCAGGTTTTCGACGCAGCTTTGGATATCATCTTTTTCCAGCCAGAAGATGTCTTCGGCATCCTCGATGGCTCTTGCTTCCACAAAGCGCTGCCCTAGCTCACGCAGCAGTTCGCGCATCTTGGGGTATGCCATTCCCATTTCCGCCAGGGCATCTTCGCGTACCTCAGCCAGCGATTGACCCCATTTGAGCGCCATACGGAAGAGCCAGGACTTAATGCCTTTGAGACGGTTGAGCATGGTTTCGGTGGTCTCGATCCGTTTTTGCTGGCTGGCCCGCTGACGTTCGTGTGGATTTATCCCTTTGCCATGCAGGTACATCTTGATGGTTTCGAGCATCATCTCCGGGTGGTCCAGCGGTAGGTCTTCTGCAAAGTCGAGCTGGAAAATGATGTGACTGAATGTATCCATGTGTTCTTGGAACTTGGAAATAAGTTCACTGGGGAGAGGATGTGAAGCAGTTTCGTCTGTGCTCAAGTATTCAGCCAGTTCATACGATGGTGTTTTGAGCACATACTCTGTCAGGTTTTTATCCTTGCGGATCCACATGGCAATGTCATAAAGAGACTTCTCCGAGCGCACAGGGATATTGTCCCAACCCATCAGTAGGGTGGTGGCGTCGGGGTCGCCATCTTGCTTTGCTAGCTTGTTGTAAGCATTTGTCAAGAGCATTTCAGAACCTGCTGAAGCGCCCATGGTGGCGAACATCAGGCCGTCCATGTAGTAGGCGGCGGCGTTGAAAAGTTCTTGCGCTTCGTGCCACAATTCCGCAGCAGACATTTGTGTGGGTACCAGGTCTCGCTTGCTGGACACGAATTCCTGATATTCGGGATGTAGTTCATTCCGCCAGAACGGCACCAGGCCACGGATCAGGCCCGGATAAGCCGGAATCATGCGGAATAGAAGCCATCCCCAGGTTTTGGCCGGGAATTTGGAGTTCATATAGGCATATGTGTTGATGTTGGTGAAGTAATAAGGTCCCAGGTCCGGGTTTCCGCCGATTACCCTTTTTGCTAGGGGGTTCATCTGCTTCCGCAGTGTGGGGATCCCCAGCGTGACAAACAGCGGGCTGAGTGCTTTGGGCATCAGGTCGGCGATGCTGGTGCGCATGTAGACGCCCTTTGGATCGGGAAGTGGCCAATCCAGTGGCGCTTCGGGCATGGCTGTTATCGGTCGGGCCTGCACAATCGAGAACTCTCCATCGGCCAGCGTCCATTCGATATCCATGGGCATGCCATACAGCTTTTCGATATCAGAGCCGTATTTCGTTAATGCAATTGCCTGTTCATCGCTTAGAACAGGTACTTTTTTCAGGGAATCGGGGACGGGTTGTTCCTCGGTGCCTGTTTCCGTTCGAACGGTCATGACCAGCTTTTCAGCCGTTTCGCGCGCGATCAGACCGCCTGTTAGCTTGTTGACGGTTAAAGTGTCAGGAGTCACGGCCCCGCCCACTACCGCTTCCCCCAACCCCCAGGCGGCGTTGATGACGGTTTCGTCACGGTTGCCGTTGAGCGGGTTAGCAGTAAACATGATGCCAGCTGCTTCGGCGTTGATCAGCAATTGCACAACCACGGCTAGCGCTACGCCCTCAGCACCAATACCCTGACGAGCGCGATAACCAATGGCGCGCGCTGTCCACAGCGAAGCCCAGCACTTTTTAGTAGCTTCGAGTACCTGGCTCGCGCCGCTGATATTGAGGTAAGTATCCTGCTGACCTGCGAAAGATGCATCTGGCAGGTCTTCGGCGGTGGCGGAGGAGCGCACAGCCACGGCGGGGTTCGAGCCGGGTAATTCTGCGTAAGCATTAACGATCGAGTTCGCCAGCTCGCCGGGGATTTCGGCCCGGGAAAAGAGAGTGCCAATCGTTGCGGAAGCAGTTTCGAGCGTGGAAGGTTGCGAAGTGTCCACAGCTTTGAGCGCTTCGTTGATGCCATTCTGTAGGTCATTGAAGTTCACGAACTGACGATAGGCCTCGGTCGTGACGTGAAATCCACCCGGTACAGGTAATCCTGCTCTGGCCAGCTTCGCCAACGACATGCCTTTTCCGCCGACCGTTTCAAGATCGGTTTGCATGTCTGAGAGGGGCAGAGTATAGGGGTTCATTATTTATTCTCCTTATCAGAACGAACGGTGGTCGCTCATTTTGTCAAAAAAACGTCAGGCCTGGATGCCTTTCATGATGATGTCGAAGGCTTCATCCAGCATTTCTTGTGGGGTTCCAGTAGGCCGAGAAGTATAGACAGCGGGAGTCAGTGCTGTAATGAGTGTGCGTGATACTAACAATGCATTGATTGGTCGAAACGAACCTTCTTGAATACCGTTGTCGATCAGGCGGCGAATCATGTCCTGGTATGCGTGGCGTTTTACCTGAATGCGCTGTTGGCTTTCGAGCGCAAGCCTTTGCACTTCAAAGCTGAGTTTTAGATAGAATTCTTTGTTATCTATCAGGTAGTCTAAGTGGATTTTCATGACCTGTTGTAGTCGTTCTATTGCGGAAACAGGTTGGTCGACAATTTCCTGTGCCGCAGCAGTCAAATCCAAGATTTGATCTTCAACACCCCAGAGTAGGATTTCATCTTTGGTGTTGAAATAATCGTATAGCGTGGATTTGCCCACTTGTGCTGCTTCTGCAATTTCGCGCATGCTTGTTTCGCGGAAGCCCTTTTCCAGGAAAAGGTGTACAGATGCACCAAAAATTTCGTGGCGACGGCGGTCAAGCTCTTCTTCCGTGAGGGGGATTCCTTTTGGCATTGACAACTCCTTTTAAGCGACTATTGGTCGCTCTTAGTATAAGCGAACGGCGGTCGCTTGTCATCCAGCTAGAGGTGTATTTAGTTCTAAACTTTTAGAGGGGTATCACTACGCAATTTGTTGAGATTTTCTTTTTTTTATCGCCCCAAAACAGTGAATGTTTTCCTGGAATTTTCATGGTTGTGGATTGTCAGTTGTTTTTCCTTGACTAACAGTGTATACAGTGGAGATCAGTTCCGTCATGGAACAACCTTTTACCAGGAAGGCATCTGCCCCTGCCGATAAGGCTTCAGATCGGAAATTTTGATACATCGTCAAGACAATTACTTTGACCTTGGGCCAGCGTTTTTTGATGATTTTTGTTGTTTCCAAACCATCCATGACTGGCATCTGCATATCCATAATTACTATATCTGGAGGGCGGTTTTTGATCTTGCTGATTGCTTCCAGACCATTGGCTGCCTCAGCTGTAATCTGTATTCCAGCATGAAGAGATATGCACGCTGACAGAGCGTGTCGTGCCCGTGAGCTATCTTCAACCACCATTATGTTCATTGGATTATCCACGCTTATTTCCACATGTAGAAAATTATTTATCTACAACAAATCAGGGCTTTCAATTTGCTTTACCCGATGAAAGCCCTGATCGGTGATGAGATGGATTTGCTCATGATGCGAATTTACAGCTTGTGTTCTGATACGCCTGATTCGGTGATATGCGTTTTTCGCGCATGTTTCGACCAGTCTTAACTAGGGCATTTCCCAGGCTAATGCCGATGCGTTCGAGTAGACCGGGTTTGGCAAGGCCCGCATCCTTAATCAGACGGTTCTCTTCGACCTCACGTTCAATTTCTCTCATCTTCATATAAATCATTTGTTCTGTATTCCAATCGTGCATGTTTGCATCCATGAGTATCTCCTTTCTCGAGGGTTTTCATTTTTGCATCTATAGCATAGCAAAAGTTGGCTCCGAAAGCATCGGTTTAGTGATGATATTTACCCAAACAAAAAGACCGTTTATTGACACGGTCTTTCAGGTCAGAGGGCGGGGTTTCCCTACGTAAAATGTGGATTTTTCCTACTTCTGCTGTGTATCGAGACTTGCCAGCCCCTCCCTGAGGGCGTAAAGCGCGGCCTGCGTACGACTGGCCAGGTGCAGTTTGCCCAATATGTTGCTTACATGGGTGCGGGCAGTGGCTTCGCTGACAACAAGTTGCCTGGCAATGTCCTTGTTTTCAAATCCTTGTGCGATCAAGTTAAGAACCTCCAGTTCGCGCTTGGTCAGTGTTTCATAGGTTTCCTGATCTTCTGGGGATTCGTGGAGTTCCTCCAGCACCTTTTTCGCGATCAATGGGTGCAGGGATGGCTCGCCTTTAAACACCTGGCGGATGGCTTCTTCAAGTGCCTCTGGACTGGAATCCTTCAGATGATAACCCATCGCGCCAGCCTTAATTGCGGGGAAGATCATGTCCTCTCCAGCAAAGTTGGTAAGTACAAGGATGCGCGCTTCCGGACGTTGGGCTTTAATTTCGCGAATGCAGGCGATCCCGTCCATCTCTGGCATCATTAAGTCCATCAGAATCACATCCGGGTGCAAATCCGAATCCATTTTTATGGCGAGGTTTCCATTTTCAGCTTCACCTACCAGTTCAATGTCCTCCACCAGGTCAAGGACAGCTTTTACCCCTTTGCGGATAATGGCATGATCATCCACAATCAGAACGCGAATTGGGTTGTCTTTTTGGTTTGCCCTATCGTCTGTCATAATTTCACCTCCACACGGATACGAGTTCCAGCGCCCGGACTGCTATCCAAACTAAAATTCCAATCCTGTACCGAGGCGCGTTCTTGCATAGAAAGTATCCCAAGACAACCTTCCTGGCATGCGGTGGCGGGATCAAAGCCTTTCCCATCATCCGAAATTTCCATCGTAACAGTTTCCATATCTCTTAAGATACTTATTTCTACTTTTTTTGCTTGGGCATGTTTGACAGTATTATTCAATGCCTCCAGGGCAATACGATATAACCCCTCTTCCAAACCCAACGGTAGACGTTCTTTCATATTGCTTTTGAGGTTGGATTTCAACTCCGCCCTGTTTTCTACAGAATATAGTCTGTTTTGAAGCGCTGTTACCAAACCTTCCTGCTCAAGGATTGGTGGCCGTAATTCATAGATAAGCAGACGAATATCGGTCAGCGATTCTTGTGCGGTATTTTGGATGTCGTTCAAGTGTTGGCGCACCTGGTCAAGTTGCCCGAGATCAAGGTGCCCCACGGCTGCCTCCGCATACAGATTCAGTCCATACAGGGATTGCGTGACCGAGTCGTGCAGGTCACGAGCCAGACGTTGACGTTCTTCTAGGATTGCTACGTGTTTGGCCTGTTCATGCAGACGCACGTTCTCAATGGCAATACCCGCCTGGTTGGCTAGAGCCTGTAACATTTCAGCATCTGTCTGGTCGAAACCGTTTATCTGTTCACTTTGCGCATCCAGTACCCCTATCGTCCGCCCTTTAACTGTGATTGGCAAGATCAACTCTGACCGGGTCAAACTGCCCTGCATCCATACATACCGGGCGTCCTGTGTCACATCTGGCACAAAGGCTACCTGCCCGGTACCTGCCACCCAGCCAGTAAGGCCTTCTGAGCCGACTTTCAGTCGCGATGGTTTGAACTGAAACCCCGGATTATCCCATAATTTTCCCGCGCCAACCCGGTACACAACCTCGTCTTTTTCGATCAGCCCGATTCCCACGTGATAATAGCCAAACGTTTTCTGGATCAAACGCACAATCCGTGTCAGCAGGTCATTTATCTCAAGTATTGATGTAATCTGCTGACTTACTTCTGTAAGGATTCGAAAGCGGATATTCTCATCTTCTTTCAATTGTTCTTTTTGCATGACATATCCAGACCGAACATCTAGACAAATGCCCGGCTTGCTCCTGAATCTATTTTATACTAAATAAACAACGGATTCAATGCTCCCTCCACGGGAGCTATCTCTGGAGAAGCATTCTGGCACTATATATTGCCAGGATTTGATAAAAGGTAGCGAAAGAGTTGTATGCCAAAATATTCTTTTTGTTCGAAGTACTGAAGTCCGCATTTTTTCAATACGTTCTGCGAACCAGTATTATCTGGATGTGTCAGCCCGATTATCTGCTCCAGGCCGAGAGTTTCGAACCCGAATTCTAACGAGGCTTTGGCCCCTTCGGTTGCATATCCCCGCCCCCAAAACTGCTTGCTCAACAAATAACCGATCTCCACCTCGTCCGTTTCCGGCAGATATTGCAGGCCGTTCCAGCCGATAAGATCGGGACCTCCCTGTAGAACGACTGCCCACCAGCCTAGGTTGTAGGTTTCATACTGACCGAGTTGCCGTTCGATGATCTTTTGCACGCGCTCCATATCAGGCGCAGCAGTGTTGGGAAAATATTGCATGATGTTGGGCTCGTTCATAATGCGGTGCAGCGATATGGCATCTTCCGGTGCGAAGGGACGCAGCGTAAGCCGAGGTGTGGTGAGGGTAGGGATGTGTTTTTTGTTTCGCATTAGGTTACTGTAATGGTTTTGTTGGGAAATTACAATATCAAAAATAAAAATAGCCCTCCGAGTTCTCAAAGAACTCGGAGGGCTGGTATTTCGTAAACAATGTTTAGTTGTTCGGCGCGCCAGCGGCGACCCAGTTGGTAATAATTTGTATTTGCGGAGGGGTCAACTTGGGACCTTTTTTAGGCATCTCTTTGGCTGTGACCAATTCCACCATCGGGCTGTTGACCGTGTCTCCCGGCACAACGATGGGGCCGTTTTCTGAGCCGGCCATGATTTCATCATAGGTACGCATCAGCAGGCCTTCCTCGATCTTGTCACCTCCGTGACATTTGACACAGCGGCTCTCGATGATGGGCAGCACATCATCCGCAAAGCTGACCTCCCCGACTGGAACGTCCACTGGGGCTTCCGCAGGGAGTTCTTCCGGAGCTTGCGCCCCACATGCTCCCAGGATGATGCTGGCGAGCAGGCTGATTGTTAGCAAAAGTATCGTTTTGTTGCATTTCATTTTTTTTCTCCTGATTTCTAGAATCCATACAGAATAACGCCGCCCAGGAAAGCCAAAACTACGGCGAGGGCGAAACTGACAATGTAAGCAGTAACATACAATGCCTTTGATTTATCGAATAAATCCGGGTTTTTCCAACGCGCATAAGTAGTAGTTGTTGTCACAATCACAAGCACGAGAGCCAGCGTTATTTTCAAACCATCATTGGGCGCATCACCAACATAGTTGACCTGGTTATCGTATAGGCCAGTAATCCCGGCAACGATAGTACTGAAAGTCGCCAGTGTGATGTTGGCAAAAGCGGCCTGCTCGAAAAACGCTTTATTTTTCCAGAGCGCAAGTAGAATGAAGAGCAGCGCTGCACCAGTAAGCCCAATAGGGAAGTGCACCACCATCGGGTGGATGGGATGGGTTTCCGTGAGCGCCGTGATGAGCCGGTCGAAAAAATCCATATACTCCTCCTCGAGAACTTGATAATTTTCACCGATTTAGTTAAGTTTTTGATTAAAAATTTATGGATTTTGTGTAAGAATAGAAACCTGGAAGCGCTCAAACCAAAAATTTAGATTGGCAGTTTTATTTTGACTGTCAACCCCTGCACGGGCGCGCTTTCAGCCCAGATTTTTCCGTTGTGTGCCAGCACAATGGATTTGGCGATTGCCAACCCCAGGCCGGAACCGCCATCACCACGCGTGCGGGATTTATCGGCACGGTAAAAGCGACTGAAGATGCGGTTGGCATCTTCACCCTGGATGCCGGGGCCACTATCTTGAATAGAGAGTTCCACATCATCTTGGAGACCTTTAGCAGATAGGGCAATCTGCCCGCCATCGGGCGTGTGGCGCAAGGCGTTGTCGATGATATTAGTTAAAACCTGGGTCATACGATCGGGGTCAATATTGAGCATCGGAAGTTCAGGTGGTGCATCTACGCTGATTTTTACGTTTTTCTGTCCGGCAATATGTTGATAGGTGGCCTGTAAATCAGTCAAAAGTTTTTGCGGGGATACAGTTTGAAGATTGATGCTGAGTTCCCCAGCATCTGCCAATGAAAGTGTGCGTAAATCATTTACCAGATGTTCCAGCCGCAGCGCTTCTTGGCGCACGATCTCAAAATTCTCTTCAGTGGGGGGGAGCACACCATCGCGGACAGCCTCTGCGTGGCCAATGATTAGACTCAAAGGGGTGCGCAATTCGTGGGCGATGTCAGCCGTCATCTGTTTACGGGCTTCGGTGGAGCGTGCCAGATCGGCGCTCATTTTATTAAAGGAAGTGGTCAGTTTGCCCATTTCATCTTTAGAACGAACGGAAACCTGCGCGCCTAGCTCTCCTTCGGCTATTGCGTGTGTGGCACTGGTCAGTTCGCGAATGGGGCGAGTGAGCGTCTGCGAAAGAAAGATTCCAATAAGCAAAGCAACAAGAGATGCTCCCAGGGCACTGTAAACCAACATCAGATTTGTGCGCTGCAGAAATTCTTTCTCTCGGGGATTCTTTTCAGGTGGAATTTGACCTACGATAAGCGTGCCGACTCTTTCCCCATCCACATCGATGGGAATGCCCCGTTCAAGCTTATTATGTTGAACTTGTTGACCAATACCATATCCCAATCCTGGAGAAACTGTCTGGCCGTTTTCATCAGCCACAATGAAATAAGGCGCTCGTGGTGGAGCATTTTCCGGATTCGATGAATTGTTATCTATGGCAAAATATTTACTGATCCCATCCCACGAACCTTTAGCACGATAATAGGTTTCCAGCTTTTCAACCAAATCTGATTCTTTGCGATCCACCACGAATCTGGAAAACTCTGTGTTTGTTCGCCAGCGTGCCAGCAATACGATCAGCGCGATGCTTACAAAGGCAATACCAAGGAAAGCAAGTACCATTTTGAATGTCAGTGAGCGCATGATCTACCCTCTTCTGAAACGATATCCAACGCCGTAAACGGTTTCAATGTAACGCGGTGAACGTGGGTCTGGTTCAAGTTTAGAACGAAGATTTTTGACGTGTGTGTCAATCGTGCGTTCATAGCCTTCGTAGCGAATTCCCTGGATGACATCCAGCAGATCGAGGCGCGAATAAACGCGACCAGGACTGGACATCAGCGCCGCCAGTAGGTCGAACTCCGAGGGCGTCAGGTCAACCGCTTGGCCTGCTACCGTTACCATGCGCGTATCTCGGTCGAGGGTTATATCTGCCACCTGTAAAACTTTGCCCTTTGGTTCAGATTTGCCGGCCCGCCGCAGCACCGCCCGGACGCGCGCCACCAACTCGCGCGGCCTGAATGGTTTGGTGATGTAATCGTCCGCGCCTACCTCGAGCCCAATAACGCGCTCGTCATCGTCCACGCGCGCGGTCAGCAGGATGATGGGGGTGTCGGCTTCTTTGCGGTGTTCGCGCATGAATTCGTACCCGTCCATTTTGGGCATCATGATGTCGAGGATGATAAGGTCAGGTTTTTCACGGCTGGCAGTTGGCAGGGCTTCCACCCCGTTGTTGGCAGAAACCACGCGATAACCATCCTGTGTCAGATAGCTTTCTACTAGGGAGACCAGGCGTTTTTCATCGTCTACGATCATGATGGTTTTTGACATGCCATTACCTTTGCTGATATGCTCTGTCGAGGGCTTATCTCCCGATAGAGCGACTGTAAAATGAGTATATCAACTTACTGTACTTTTGATTCAAGCAATTCGATCACGGCCTGGGCCAGGGGCGCCAGCATGCGGCTGCCAAAGGCACCGCCGCCATTTTCAGCGCGACGCGCTTGCGCGGTCGCCATTTGCTCAGGTGAGATTTCTTGCCCACCTGGGCTGCCCGGAGGCTCACCACCTGGGAAGCCACCGACGCTAGCGCCCTGCCTGCCACCGAATCCGCCAACCTGCGGTGTGCCTTCGGCATTGAATTGGGCGTTTGTAAGTCCCAGTTCTTGCATGGTGGCAAAGGTATCTTCGCCGGTAATCTCCATCGCTTCGATGGTCGCTAGCTGCTCGGCTGTCATCGTTTCCTGGATTTGCTCTGTGATGGCAACAATTTCTTCCTGCGCGGCAGCATCGCTGGACGTCAGGGAATTGAGTACCTGCCATAACGGAAGCAGCTCTGTAGCCTGGTCAGGTGCGACAGCATAATCTGTTTTTTCCAACTGGAGTGTGCCAATTGCCAGAGTCGATGATAATGGCAATTCCCGTGTACCAATATCAATTTGTTCACTGTTTTTGCCACTTTCACTGGGAGTGGCAGGGTCAGCGCTACCTCCACAAGCTGCTAAGAACAAGGTCAGGATGAGTGTGAGAAAGATTATTTTTTTCATGCTATTTCCTTTTCTATTTTCCATCAACCTCCGCCCTCTCCCTAAAGGGAAGGGACTTTTGCCTACTCTCCCACTGGGACATGTGCCCGACAGGATAGAGGGTTGGGGTGAAGGTAATTTTATTCATATCGTAACGCTTCAATCGGATCCAATTGCGCAGCCTTATTGGCCGGGTAATACCCAAAGAAGGCGCCGACTGTTGCAGCCGAACCAAAAGCCAGCAAAATTGAACTGGGGACGATCACAGTACGCATGCCGCTGACCGCGCCAAAGATGTACGACCCGCCGATGCCGACGACCATGCCGAGCAAACCGCCGATGATGCTCAATAGCAAGGCTTCGGTCAGGAATTGCATGCGGATATCGTCGGGAGTGGCCCCTACCGCCTGGCGGGTGCCGATCTCGCGCGTGCGCTCGGTGACGCTGACCAACATGATGTTCATGATGCCAATGCCGCCCACGATCAATGAGACACCCGCCACCCAGGCCAGCAACGAGCGAAAGGCGGCTGTGGTTGATGCCTGGGTACTGATGATGTCCTGTTGAGTGGTGACGGTGAAGTCGGCTTCTTCGAGCGAAACATTATGTCGTTTGGCGAGCAGGAGCGTGATTTGTAAGATGACATCATCAATGTCTACGTCTTCTTCCAACTCTACATAGATCAGGCCTACGCGGTCCCCCACAATGCGCGCAAACTGCGAAGGTGTGAACTTCTGAAAGACAACTGTGATGGGCATATAAAGGCGGGCATCATAGTCTATTTCGCCGACCAGTCCCTTTTCTGCCATCACACCAATGACGGTCATCTTCAGCGTGCCAACTGTGACGGTTTGCCCTATAGGATCAGCCTCGCCAAAGAGTTCTTGCGCCAGACTGTAACCAAGCACAACCACCTTTTGCTTGCGGTCTATATCCGATTGAGAAAAATAGCGACCTTCTTCAATATCTATATCGCGGACAGAAGGGAGGTCGGGTGTGCTTCCTAATATGGAAACACTTGCCAGGGATACGTTTCCGACCTTGACCGTTTCAGATGAACCTTGCTCAATAACAATGGCTTTTACGCCGATAACACTCTCGGCTATAGCCGAGGCATCATCAAAGACCAAACCACCAGAAAGCCCCTCCTTGCCTGGACCACCCCTTGTAAAGCTAGATTTTACAAAAACCAGGTTAGAGCCCAGACTTGTGATTTCATCCTGGATAGTGGCTTCCGTCCCGGCGCTGATGGCGATCATAATGATGACCGCTGCCACGCCGATGATGATGCCCAGCATGGTCAGGAATGAGCGCACAGCGTTCTTAGTGATGGCTTCCCAGGCAATGCGGATAACTTCTCTCGGTTTCATGCCTGCACCTTCTGTTTGCCGTTTTTGACTACCTGCTCAACCTTTCCATCCAGCAAATGGATGGTGCGCTGGGTATGGGCTGCGATCTCCGGGTCATGCGTCACCATGACTATAGTTGCACCGTTCTTGTGTAGTTTGTGCAACAGCGACATGATCTCTTCACCGGAATGTGTATCCAGGTTGCCGGTTGGCTCATCAGCGATGATCATGACCGGGTCATTGACCAACGCGCGCGCAATCGCCACACGCTGCTGCTGACCGCCGGAGAGTTCCTGGGGCTGGTGATGCATGCGGTCTCCCAGTCCAACCAGTTCGAGCACAGCTTCAGCTTTTTCATCCATTTCGGCTTGTGAAAATTCTAGTTCGCGGTTGTAAAGTAACGGCAGGGTTACGTTACGAACCGCAGGGGTCCGTGCGAGCAAATTATAGGCCTGGAAAATGAAACCCAACTTACGGTTACGGATGGATGCGAGCTGCTTTTTGTCCATTTCGCTGATATCTTCTCCATCGAGAATATACTGCCCAGCAGTTGGGCGAGACAGGCATCCCAGAATGTGCATCAACGTGCTCTTGCCGGAGCCGGAAGGGCCCATGATGGCGGCGAACTCACCTTCGTGGATCTGGATACTGACGCCTGCCAGCGCCGCGACGCTTATATCTCCCATGCCATAGACCTTGGTGATGTCAATCGTTTCGATGATTGCTCGTTCGGTCATTATTTTGTTCCCGTTTTTTCGGATTTTGTTTCTGTCGATCCTGATTTGGTTTCCACCAATCCGGTAGATACGACTTCGCCTACATTCAGGCCAGAGAGCACTTCGGCGTAGAACAGGTCTTGCAGGCCAATCTCGATCACGCGCAGTTTGGGCTTGTCACTTTCGATAACAAAAACTGCATACTCGCCAGGGGATGTTTTACGCAGGGCATCTACGGGCACTAGAACCGCATTTTCCACGCGGCCACCGATGATGTCCACAGCGGCGCCGGTGCCGATTGGCAGGTTCAATCCACCGGGAACCTCGTCCAATAACATCAGCCCACGAACGACAGATGTGTTCCCGGATGCGTACAGGCCAGGGTCGACCTGAGTGACTTTCCCAGTGAAAACGTCATCGGGTAGGGCATCGAAGATGGCTTCCGCGTTGTAGCCGAGGGCAATGCTGCCCCAGTCGGTTTCATCCAGGAAGATTTCAAGGTAAGGCTGGCTCAAATCCGCAATAGTGACAACCGCGCTGGTGCCCACCGAATCGCCGACCACAAAATCAAGCGACATGACCGTGCCCGAGATGGGGGCGATCAGGCGGGTGGCGTCCAGGTTGTCTTCCGCGCTGCGCAGGCTCAACTGCGCGTTTTCCAGTTGGGTCAGGTTGCTCCCGGTTGCGTCTTCCGGGATTTCCTCGCTTTTTAGCGCGGCCAGGTAATACTCGGCTTCCACAACTGTTGCTTTGGCCAGGTCATACTCTGCGCGTGCCTGCGCGATGGACGCATCAGATGGATAAGAAACATAGCTTGTGCCCGTTTGACGGTCTTTAACTGTGAAATTATCGATAACATAACTATTTTCGTAATAATCCCAGTCGCCTGTCAGTTTATCCTGTAAATAGTCTAATTTCGCTTCAAGATCCTTAACTTTTTGGTTTGCTTCCGTTGAAGGAGCTGTTTCCGCTTCCTGTTTTGCTGCCGCTAATTCTGCCTCCAATTTGGCCTCCTCCTCTTCCCCAGCCAGCACTTCAGGACTGATCAAATACGCCAGATGACTGTAAGCGCTATCTACTTCCAGCATGGCTTCGGCGATAGCCTGTTCAGCGGTTGCAATCGCATACGGCGAAGTCAGTTCGGCAAGGTTGCGTTTGGCCTGTGTGTACTGGATCTCTTGCGTAGTGTTATCCAATTCAGCCAGCAATTGTCCGGGCTCGACTATATCACCCACGCTGACATATACATCCTTTACCTGCCCGCTCGTGCCGAAACCAAACGAAGCTTCGGATGCAGCGGTGAGCGTACCGGTCCCGCTGGCATATAACACGATATCGCCGCGCCGAATGGTGGCGGTTTGCAGGCCGGGTTCGTCAGTTAACTGTTGAGCGGGGATGTAGAACATTCGATAGTATGCATACCCACCAGCCACGCCAAGAACGAGTACAGCCAGCACGATCCACAGGGTGCGCCTGGAGGGTTTGGCAAAAGAAGAGGACGTTTTGACTTTTGACATTGAAGCTTCCTTATTCGAAGAAATTGGTCTGAATACCATCGCAAGTATAGTCACACAATGTAAATAAAAAGCGATGGAATTGTGAAGAAATTGTGTGGGTTACTAAAAAACCCGCCAGGCGGCAGGTCTGATGAAATTAGATTGTAGGTGAGCAATTCCAAATTAAGACTTTGGTCTCTCCCCAAAATATTGATAATAATTTACCTCGAGCGGCCCGTTATATAATTTTCGCACCTTATCCGGTTTTGCCCGTTTGAAATAATCTGGAAACTTTTTATCAGCTGTCAAAACATAAACAGACCATCCGGTTTTCTTTCTGAAGGTTTTATGGATGGAAATATAAATTTCATTCAGATCTTCAAACCTCCCAAGTTTAATTCCATAAGGGGGATTTGAAATGAGGATGCCATATTGATTATCGATCCATAAATCTTTTATATCCTTTTGCTCAAAGATAATATCGACCTCAACACCCGCTCTTTTTACATTGGCCTTGCTGGCCTCGATCATGGATGGATCAATGTCATAGCCGTAGATTTGCAACTCAGGATTTTTGTCGATACCTTCCTTTGCGTTTCTTCTGGCTTCACGCCATGCGCTTTTCTGAATGGACGGCCAACGCTCGGATGCGAATTCCCGGTTCAGACCCGGGGCGATATTCCTGGCGAGCAGCGCGGCTTCGATCAAAATAGTCCCGGAACCGCACATCGGGTCGATCAACAGCCGGTCTTTGTTCCAAAAACTGAGCTGTACCAACGCTGCCGCCAGCGTTTCTTTCAGCGCGGCTTCCCCGGCCTGTAATCGGTAGCCTCTTTTGTTGAGTCCCGAACCGGAAGTGTCAATCGTCAGGGTGGCCATATCTTTGAGCATCCCCACCTGTATGGTGAACTCCGGCCCGGTCTCTTCGAACCAATCAGTTTTAAATTTTTCTTTAAGCCGTTCCACCACAGCTTTTTTGACAATCGACTGACAGGCCCTCACGCTCCCCAGCACTGACTTGACGGATTTTCCTGTCACGGTGAACTGCCCGTCTTTTGTAATCCACTCTTCCCAGGGCAAGGCTTTGGTGCCCTCGAACAACTCATCGAACGTGATAGCCTTGAACTCCCCGACTTTTAGCAGCACCCGGTCCGCGCATCTGAGCCACAGGTTCGCTTTGGGGATGTCCTCCGGCGTCGCTTCAAACTCAACCTTTCCATTTGCTACCGTTAACTGATCGAATCCCAACCCCTGAAGCTCGCGCTTGACGATTGCCTCCAGCCCAAAAGAAAAGATAGCCATCAATGTGATCTTATTCATAGGTCACTATTGTAACTTGATAGAAGTCGTTTTACACAAAGTTCTGAAGAAAAAGGGGCTGTCAATACATTCTTTGCATTGACAGCCCTCTTCACAATCCATATTTTAGTTCCGAGTTTACTTTTTCTTCTTGGATGACTCAGATGGCAATTCGCGTGCTTCCAATAAACCCCATCTACCTGCTGCCAGATACAGGATTTCGAGGATTAAGTCTTCATAGCTGATACCCTCCGCAGCGGCTTGCAGACACAGGTCGCTGTAACCGGGCGTCAGGCCGGGCAGGGGATTGATTTCGATCAGGCACGGGTTGCCCTCGGCATCCATGCGAAAATCTACGCGCGAAACGTCTGTGGCGAAGAGCAAATTGTGCCCACGTATCGCCAGGTGGTGCAGCTTCTTTGCCAACTCTGGTTCTAGCTCTGCCGGACAGATGTATTCGGGTGCGCCTGCGTCTCCCAATTGCTGGGCTTTGGCGGCATGGCTGTAAATTCCGGGTGTAGCAGATTTATCTGTTTTTAACTCCAAAATGGGTAAACGGTGAAAGCCCTTTGCGTCGTACCATTCGGGATGGCGGCTGTGCAGTTTTGCATCCGGCCGTCCCAATTGCCCGACTGTGAACTCGCGCCCGGGCAGGAAGGATTCAACCAGAGCGGGTTGTTTGTATGCGTCGATGATGTAGTGGATTCGATCGAATAGATCAGACTCGGTTTCCACGCGCGCTTTCATATCCACGCCCATGCCCGTCCCCTCCCGGGCCGGTTTCACAAACAAGGGGAATTTCATTTCAGCGCGCAGGCGCTCGTCGCCGTAAATAAATTCCTGAAAGGGGGCAACGGGCAGCCGTCGGTCGCGCCAGATGCGTTTGGTAAGCGTTTTGTCGAGAGCGATTCCGTTGGTCAGTACACGCGAGCCGGTGTAAGGGATGCGCAGCATTTCCAGCAAAGCTGGCACCTGCGCCTCACGCGCATCGCCTCCCAACCCCTCAGCAATGTTGAAACAGATATCCGGCTGGTATTCTTTCAGCGCGTATGGTAGATTCTCATCGGCCATGATGAATTTGGTTTCATGCCCATCTGTTTCAATCGCTTTCTGAATGGATTGCACTGTTTCGATATGGTCGAAATCGGCGAAAGCATCCGGCGGGACGCCCTCGGGTTTAGGCTTGCTCTCATCCTTAATGTTAGCCAGCACCGCAACGCGCCAAAAACGTTTCATGCGTGTACCGGGAGGCTGGTCACCGTCATTTTGAGATGTGTTAGTATCAGACATTCTTCTCCTTTTTCTAGGTTGCCTACATGATGACTCTCTGGGAATCTCCACAGAAAATCCTAAAGAATCTGCATTATATACGTCATAGTATAAATGAACACTCGTAAAACTCAAGCGTGACGATTGTAACTGGACAATATACTTTCTTTCAGGTATTATTACGCTCACCTGTGACCAAGTTCACATGCGCACAACTTAGATTCTGGAAGCAACCCGAGGGTCATGCTCCCAAGGTGCGCCCGGATTGAAAATGATCCGGGCAATTGTGTGTAATAGAGTAAGAGTAGCGGTCTGCTACTAAAAACCATTTCACCACGTCGGTGTGGAGGCGAAATGTCAGATCTGATCAAACAAATTACCAGCGATTTTCAAAAACAAATAGATGATTTCGAACCAGAAATTGGTATCAGTGATATCGGTACCGTTTTGGAAGCGGGTGATGGTATTGCCCGCTTGGAAGGCTTGGCGAACGTACGCTCACAGGAATTGGTGCAATTTTCCAACGGCGTGATGGGGACGGCCTTCAACCTGGAAAGTGACAGTGTTGGCGTGATCGTCATGGGCGATTACGGTGGCATTACGGAAGGAATGACGGTTCGCGCTACGGGGCGAATTGCTTCCGTTCCCGTGGGCGATGGCCTGATTGGACGCGTGGTCAACCCCTTGGGCGAGCCAGTGGACGGCAAAGGCCCGATCCAGTACAGTGGTTACCGTCCCATCGAGCGCATTGCCCCTGGTGTGGTACAGCGTCAGGATGTGGATACCCCGGTCCAGACCGGTATCAAGGCTATCGACTCAATGATCCCGATTGGCCGTGGTCAGCGTGAGCTCATCATTGGTGACCGGCAAACCGGCAAAACCGCCATCGCGATTGATACAATCATAAACCAAAAAGGCAAAGACCTGATTTGTATTTATGTTGCCATTGGTCAGAAGAAAGCTGCGGTCGCTCGCACTGTTGCGTTGCTAGAGCAATACGGAGCCATGGAGCACACCATTGTGGTAGTGGCTTCGGCTGACGATGCTGCGGCTTTGCAGTATATCGCTCCTTATTCTGGTTGCGCCATTGGCGAAGAGTTCATGGAAACCGGGCGTGACGCGCTGGTTGTTTATGATGACCTTTCTAAACACGCCTGGGCTTACCGTCAGGTTTCCCTGCTCCTGCGCCGCCCGCCGGGACGCGAAGCGTATCCTGGCGACCTGTTTTATTTGCACTCCCGCCTGCTCGAACGCGCTGCACGCGTTTCTGAGAATTACGCGGTTGTCAAGAACGACTTTGAGGGTGAAACGGTTGCGAAAGAAGATGCAGTGGACGGCAAAGTTTACAGTGGTCCGATGGCCAAACATGATGCCGAAAAGGCCACTACGGAAAAAGGTGATGGCTTCAAGATTGCCAAAGTTGCTGGCTCAGGAGGTTCCCTGACTGCGTTACCAATCATTGAAACTTTGCTCGGCGATGTTTCAGCGTATGTTCCCACCAATGTGATTTCGATTACAGATGGACAGATTTATCTGGAAGCAAACTTGTTTAATGCTGGCATTCGCCCTGGTGTGAACGTGGGTATTTCCGTTTCCCGTGTGGGTGGCGCCGCGCAGACCAAGGCCATGCGTCAGGTTGCTGGCCGTCTGCGCTTGGACATGGCTGCCTATCGCGAACTGGCGGCCTTTGCGCAGTTCGGTTCTGACTTGGACAAGGCTACCCAGGGGCAACTCAATCGCGGTCGCCGTATGCAGGAGATCTTGAAACAACCGCAATACCAGCCAGTTTCCCTGGAGCATCAGGTGATGGTGATCTTTGCAGGCACGCAAGGCTTTGCTAGCGAGGTGCCTGTCGAAAAGACGCGCCAATGGGAGACGGATTTGATCAAATTCCTGGATACATCCCATCCTGAACTTGGCAAAGACATTCTTGATGAAGGCCGAATTACAGAAGAAACTGAAAAGAGCCTGCGCGCAGCACTGGATACATTCAAGTCTACCTGGCAGGCGTAGAGAATCGCGGAGTAGATAATTATGGCTTCCGCACGAGAGATGCGGCTCCGTATTCGGAGCGTAAAAAATATATCGCAGGTGACGCGTGCTTTGCAGGCGGTCAGCGCCAGCAAGGTCCGCAAGGCGATTGAGGCCTTGATGGCCACACGTCCTTACGCCAGCAAAGCCTGGCAGGTGCTCGCTCATATTGCCGAGCAACCTGGCCGCGAAACCCTGCATCCATTGCTCACCACACGCGATGAGATCAAGAATACCCTGGCGGTTGTTATCAGTGGTGACCGCGGACTCGCGGGGGCTTATAACACGAACCTGATCCGGTATGTGTTCCGCCAATTTAACGGCTGGCAGACCCCGGTCAAGTATGTTGCGGTGGGACGCAAGGGAAGAGACTTGCTCCTGCGTCGGCGTCAGAACGTTATGGCGGAATTCAGCAAATTGCCTGCCGCCCCGTCATTCTCAGATGTCTCTGCCATTGGCCGTCTGGCTGTGGAAGAGTACCTGAGCGGCAATGCGGATGAAGTCTATCTGGTGTATACCGATTACTTCAACATGGTCAAGCAGGAACCGACTATGAGAAAATTGCTGCCGTTGGAAGTGGATGCCGGGGAAGGGCGCGTTGAAGAATTTGATTCTGCCAAGCATTCATCCGCAGCTTATATTTATGAACCAGCCGAAAGCGAAATTCTGGATGAGATCATCCCGCGCTTTACGGCTTTGCAGGTCTACCAGGCTGTTTTAGAATCGCTCGCTTCGGAACATGCAGCCCGCATGGTTGCCATGCGCAATGCAACCGAAAATGCGAACGAACTGGTGACCGGACTACAATTGGAATACAACAAAGTACGTCAGCAATCAATTACAAGTGATATGCTCGACATTGCGGGCGGCGCTGAAGCGTTAGCTCAGGCAACAACTCAAAATGCTGGAGGCAAGAATGGCTAAATCTACTGGACGCGTTGTTCAGGTTCTTGGTGGTGTGGTTGATGTGGCGTTCCCAGATGGGGACTTGCCCGAACTATATGAAGCGATCAGTGTGGAACGTGAAGGCCAAGAGCCGCTTATTCTGGAAGTCCAGAAGCATCTGGGCGACAACTGGGTGCGTACTGTTGCAATGGCTTCAACCGATGGTTTACAGCGTAGCGTTCCGGCAGTGTCAACCGATGCGCCCATCAAGGTCCCGGTTGGACTTTCTACGCTTGGCCGAATCTTTAACGTGCTTGGCCAGCCTATCGATGAAGCTGGCACGGTTGAAGCAGAAGCTTACTATCCCATCCATCGTTTAGCTCCGCCCTTTGATGAGCAGTCCACTAGTGTGCAGATCTTCGAGACCGGTATCAAAGTCATTGACCTGATTGCTCCGTTTACCAAAGGTGGTAAGACCGGCATCTTCGGTGGCGCTGGTGTAGGCAAGACAGTTGTTATCACCGAGTTGATCTCTTCTATTGCGCGCGTGCACAAAGGCAACTCTGTGTTTGCTGGTGTGGGCGAACGTACTCGTGAAGGGACTGCGCTCTTCCGCGAAATGATCGAATCTGGTGTTATGAAAGACACCGTTATGGTCTTTGGCCAAATGAACGAGCCCCCTGGAGTGCGTTTGCGTGTGGCGCTTTCAGCGCTGGCGATGGCGGAATATTTCCGCGATCAGGGCAAGGATGTGCTGCTCTTCATTGACAACATCTTCCGCTTTACCATGTCTGGTTCAGAAGTGTCGGCCTTGCTCGGTCGTATGCCCTCTGCGGTAGGATACCAGCCCACGCTGGCGACCGAAATGGGCGAACTCCAGGAGCGCATCACATCTACACGTACCGGCTCTATCACATCCATGCAGGCCATCTATGTTCCTGCAGATGACTACTCCGATCCCGCGCCTGTTGCAACCTTCACCCACCTGGATGCGACCATCGCATTGGAACGTTCCATCGCTGAGAAAGGTATTTACCCGGCGGTTGATCCCCTGACATCGACCAGCCGTATTCTCGATCCGAACATTGTGGGCGAAGACCACTACGATACTGCTCGCGAAGTTCAGCAGGTGTTGCAGCGCTACAAGGATTTGCAAGACATCATCGCCATTCTGGGTGTGGATGAACTCTCTGAAGACGATAAGTTGTTGGTGTCTCGCGCCCGCAAGATCGAGCGCTTCTTCAGCCAGCCGTTCGTGACTGCTGAGCAATTTACCGGTATCCAAGGCACCTATGTTCCGCTCAAGGAAACTATCCGTTCCTTCCGCGAAATCCTGGAAGGCAAATGCGATGATCTGTCTGAGCAGGCATTCCAGATGGTAGGTACGATCGAGGATGCCCGCGAAAAAGAAAAGCAATTGCAAGCTGCGTAAGCAGTATCAAGGTCCAAGTGTTGCGCGTCAGGATACCCCCTATGATGCCTGACACTGGACGCTGGAGCGCTTGTATATGTCAATCCGATGTGAAATAGTTTCCCAAGACCGTAAAGTCTTTGAAGATGATGTGGACATCGTTGTCCTGCCTGGCACGGACGGCGAAATGGGCATTCTTCCACATCACGCTCCGTTGTTGACCACACTGAAATACGGGCTGATCAAGGTTCGCATTAAGGAGGAGGAGCAGGTCTTTACTGTAGCAGGTGGCGTGGCGGAAATCCAGCCGGAAATAGTTACCGTTCTGGCGGATGCAGCCGAAGATGTGACGGAAATTGACGAAGAACGCGCGGAAGCAGCCAAGCGACGAGCGGAAGAAATGCTCGAAAAAGGCGTACCAACAGATACCGATACTTATCTCGCGATAGAAGCCGCTCTGCGTCGCTCCAATCTACGCCTTGAAGCTGTCCGCCGTTATAAGGGGGCGAAGCGGCCCTCTTACCAACAGGAAGAAAACTAATACCCGGACAACAAGATTATGATAAATGACATTTTTTGTATGAATAGGGAGAATATAACAATCATACTAGTCTGTTCGGGCACTAGGTAGGCCACATTGGCAGTCTTTTCCAAAGACCTGGGCATAGATCTGGGTACGATGTTCACCCGTCTGGCCGACAGCACGCAAGTGCTGCTCGAGGAACCTACCATTGTTGCTATTGAAGTGGACGAGCAAAAGATGGTGGCGGTCGGGCAGGAAGCGCGCGATATGGTTGGCCGCGTGCCAGAAAACATCGAAGTTTCGCGTCCCCTCAAGAATGGCGTCATTGCCGATTACGAAATCACAGAAACCCTTTTAGCTTATCTATTGCGCCGTGTCAGCGGCTCGATGCGCATCTTCCGTCCGCGCGTAATGATCTCCGTACCTTATGGAGTTACCAGCGTGGAACGTCGTGCGGTTTTTGAGGCGGTGATGGAAGCGGGCAGCCGTGAGGCGTTCCTGATCCAGCAATCACTGGCAGCCGCGCTTGGCATCGACCTACCCATTAGTTCGCCTTCTGGTAATATGGTCATCTGCCTGGGCGGCGGTGCAACGGAAGCAGCTGTTATGGCCATGTACGGCATTGTTTCGGCAGACACGCTGCGCGCTGGCGGCCTTGACTTGGACGAAGCCATCATTACCTATGTGCGTCGAAAGTACGGCGTGATCATCGGTCAGACCACTGCCGAGCAGCTCAAAATACGGATCGGTGCGGCTGTCCCGCAGGATATGGAACAGAGCATGGAAGTGCAAGGGCAAGACCAGGTCACCGGCCTGCCGCGCCCTGTCACATTGACGACGGGTGAGATCGTCGAAGCCTTGCAAGATCCGCTCAAGAATATCATCGAAACCGGTCGCAAAGTGCTCGAGAAAACGCCCCCCGAACTGGTGGCAGACATCATTGACCGCGGCGTGGCCCTGTGCGGTGGTGGCGCGCTGCTGCGCGGGATCGACAAGCTGCTAACCAAGTCTCTGGGCATTCCCGCCTACCTGGTGGACAACCCTATGACATGCGTGGTCGAGGGCACCGTGCGCGGCCTGGGGATGTACAGCGTGCTGCGTCGGAATTTGCCACAGGTGTAGGAAATACGAACAAAATCAAAACGGCTTCCGGAATAGGAAGCCGTTTTTGTATTTTAACTAAAGAGATAACAGTCACCTGTACAGCTACGGCGCAACCTTATCAATCTCCACCTGAATATTGACCTTGATATCTCCAAAATATAACCCCTGCGCATCACAATGCGTTTTGACATTCATGAGCGGA
>Ga0209536_100002829_pt1 | contig 28113 bp, 30 predicted proteins | sample DeeMarSeWOR28_12_FD_187461 | JGI IMG/M metagenome (GOLD analysis project Ga0209536, IMG submission 187461) | Marine sediment microbial communities from White Oak River estuary, North Carolina - WOR-2-8_12 (SPAdes) (version 2) | ecosystem: Environmental > Aquatic > Marine > Intertidal zone >... | reverse complement strand
CCGCCGAGACGCGGTTGACGACCAGCTCGAGCCGCGTGACGTGCGCCGCGCGCGCGAACGCGGCGTCGACCGCGCGCGCGTCACCGCCCTCCCAGTCGAGAGCGAAGTTGCCGGGCGCCTGCGGATGGACCTGGGGCGCGCCCGGCGCGAGCGCCGCGCGGGCATCGCTCACCTGAGGCAGTGGCGCGTAGTCGATGCCGATCCGCTCGGCGGCGTCGCGCGCCGCATCCGGCGATTCGGCCACCACCAGGGCAACGGCCTCGCCGACGCAGCGCACCGCGCCATCGGCGAGCACCGGACGCGGCGCGGCGAACGGCGCCGAGCCATCGCGGTTGCGCTGCGCGATCGTCGCGCGCATTGGCCCGATGCCCGCGGCGCGCAGGTCCTCGGCGGTGAACACCCCGAGCACGCCCGGCGCGCAGCGCGCCGGCGTTGCATCAATTGCCCGGATGCGGGCGTGCGCGTACGGCGCACGCAGGAAGACCGCATGCGCGGCATTCGCCGGCATGAGATCGTCGATGAAGCGCGCGGACCCCGTCAGCAGGGCCGGGTCTTCGAGCCGTTGCACCGGCTGGCCGATGCGCAGCTGACCCGAAGTGCGCGACAGGTTCTCGTCGGGCACGGGACACTCCGAAAACTGCTTGAGTGCCAATCATAGGGCTTTGAGTTCCAGCACGGTTCTGCGCTTGCCACGCCGGGGGCGAGCGGATACCGTGCGCCCTCCCGAGCACCCCGTCCCATGAAGACACCGCTCTATTACGGCTACCACATCGTCGCCGCCTCGTTCCTCATCCAGGGCGTGACGATTGGCGGCAATTTCGCCTACGGCGTGCTGTTCAAGGAACTCGAGGCCGAGTTCGGCTGGTCGCGCGCGACGATCGCGGGCGCGTCGTCTGCGAGCCTGCTGGTGATGGGTTTCATGGCGGTGCTTGCGGGCCGACTGAACGACCGGATCGGGCCGCGCTGGCTGCTCACCGCCTCCGCACTGTTCTATGGCCTCGGCTACCTGCTGTTCGCCCGTCTGCAGGCGCCCTGGCAGCTCTACGTGGTCTACGGCTTGCTGGTGGGTATCGGGTTGAGCACGCACGACGTGGTGACGCTGTCGACGGTCGCGCGCTGGTTCACGCGGCGGCGCGGCATGGCGTCGGCGGTCGTCAAGGTCGGCACCGGTTGCGGCCAGCTTCTGGTGCCGCTTGCCGTGGCGGCGCTGGTGGCGGGGTTCGGCTGGCGCACCGCCTGCGTGGCGTTCGGCGCGACGGCGCTGGTGCTGCTTGCCGCGGCCGCGCAGGCGATGCGCCCCGATCCGGAGAGCATGGGTCTGCGGGCCGACGGCGCGACCGCAGGCAGCAATCCCGCGCAGGCGAAGCCCGATCCCCATGCGGGCCCGGCCGCCCGCTCGCCGCTGTTCTGGATCCTGTGCTGCTCGCAAGCCATCGTCTTCACCTGCCTGATCACGGTCACCATCCACATCGTGCCGCACGCGACCGACCTCGGCGCGCCGCGGGCCGTGGCGGCGGGCGTGATTTCCGCAATCGGCGGGATCAGCGTGCTGGGCCGCCTTGCAGTGGGCGGCGCGATCGACCGAATCGGCGGGCGGCGCGCGCTGATCGGCTGCTACGCCGCGCTGCTCGCCAGCCTGGTCTGGCTGCAGTTCGCCACCGCCCCCTGGATGCTGTTTGCCTTTGCCGCGGTGTACGGCGTCGCGCATGGCGGATTCTTCACGGTGATGTCACCCACGGTGGCCGAATTCTTCGGCACGCGCGTGCACGGCGTGCTGTTCGGCACCGTGCTGATGTTCGGTTCGATCGGCGGTGCGATCGGTCCGCTGGCCGCGGGCGCGGTGTTCGACGCGACCGGCAGCTACCGCCTCGCGTTCGGCGCGCTGCTTGGTCTGGCGCTTGTCGGGCTCGCCCTGGTCAGCCGTCTGCCGCCGATGCGCGGGCCGCGCGCCGCGGTCGCGGCGCCCTAGGCGCGCCCGCCTCACGCCACCCGGTAGCGGCGCAGCACGTCCGGATCCGGGTCTGCGCCGAGCCCGGCGCCCTGCGGCAGCTCGAGCACGCCGTTCACCGGATCGAGCAGGCCGGCATAGGGCATCGCCTCGGGCCAGAGGTAGAAGTACTCGAACCACGCCGGTTCGGTGTACGTGGCGAGCAGGTGCAGCGTGGCCAGCGCGCCCGGGCCAAAGTAGGGCGAGTGCGGTGCGAGGCGCACGTTGTGCGTCTGCGCGAGCGCCATGACCTTGAGGAACTCGCTCACGCCGCCGACCTTGGTCACCGAGGGCTGGGCGTACTGCACTGCGCGCGCTTCGAACAGCGACTGGAACTGGGTCGCAAAGCAGGCGTTCTCGCCCGCGGCGAGCGGCAGGCCGCAGGCCGCGCCGACCTCGCGCAGGGCGCGGAAATCCTCGGGCGGGAACACCGGTTCCTCGAACCAGGTCAGGTCATGGGCGCGGAATTTCCGCCCCGCCTCGATTGCCTCCGCCGGCCGCCACTCGCAGTTGACGTCGAGCAACAGCGGTACGCCGGGACCGAGCGCGCCACGCGCTGCGGCGACCGCGGGCTCGGTGATCTCGTGCAGCTTGATCGCGGCGAAGCCTTCGCGCTGGGCGCGCGTGCTGTACTCTGCGACGAGCTTCGGCTCGGCGTAGCGCAGCAGGCTCGCGTAGCACGCCAGCCGGCTGCGCACCGCGCCGCCGATGAGACGGTGCAGCGGCAGGCCGGCTGCCTTGCCGGCGATGTCCCACAGCGCGATGTCCAGGCCCGACAACGCGAAGGCGGTGATGCCGTAGCGGCCGAAGATGTGCAGCTGCTTCTGGATCTTCGCGGTCAGACCGGCGATGTCGCTCGCGTCGTGGCCGAGGGCGAGCGGCGCAATCATGTCGTTGACGGCCGCGACGCTGGCGCGCCGGCAGGTGTAGGCGAAGGCTTCACCCCAGCCCGTGATGCCCTGGTCGGTGTCGACGCGCACCAGGCAGAAGTCGAGCTGCTTCCACGCACCGGTGCCGAGGGTCATTGCCTCCGCGCCGTAGGTGAAGGGGATGGCGAGCGGAACGGCTTCGACGCGGGTAATCTTCACGGCCTTGCCTCGAGGTTGCGAGCGGGAATTCTATCGGCCGCGCGTCCGGGGCGGCGCAAATCCACGACGGAGAGAACGACGTGATACGCAAGGTCGGAATGGTGGGGGTTGGCATCATGGGCTCGCGCATGTGCGCGAACCTGGTCAAGGCGGGGTTCCAGGTGACGGCGTTCGACCCCGGAGAAGCGGCACAGGCGGCGGCGCGCGCCTGCGGCGCCGATACGGCGCCCGGCCTCGAAGCGCTGGCGCGCAGCGCCGACGCGGTGCTCTCGAGTCTGCCGGATGCCCCGCAGCTGAGCGCGGTCGCCGACGCGCTGCTGCCGAACCTCGGCACGGGCGCGCTGTGGTGCGACACCAGCACCGTCGATCCGGCCACGGCGCAGCGCGTGAGCGAGGCTGCGCGCGCCAGGGGCCTCGGCTTTCTGGACTGCCCGGTCAGTGGCGGGCCGGCGGGCGCGGCGGCGGGCACGCTGACGATCATGGTCGGCGGCGAGGCCGCGGTGCTGGAGCGCGCGCGGCCGCTGCTCGAGGCGATCGGCAGGACCCTCGTGCACTGCGGTGCGGCGGGCAGCGGGCAGGGCGCCAAGCTCGTCAACCAGGCGCTGGTCGCGGCGCATACCGTCGCTGCGCTCGAAGCGCTTCTCGTCGGGCGAAAATGCGGGCTCGAGCTCGACACGCTGGTTTCCATCCTCAAGGCGAGCTCGGGGCGCAGCTGGATCCTCGAGAACCATCTCGACCGCTACGCGCTCGCCGGACAGTTCGAGCCGGGCTTCGCGCTCGACCTGATGTTCAAGGACCTGCGACTGTTCGTCGAAACGGCGACGCAGGCGCGCGCGCCGGCGCCGGTCGCCGCGACCGCGCTGCAGCTCTACAACGCGGCGCGCGCCGCGGGGCAGGGCGCCCGGGACCAGACCGTGGTCGCCAAGGTGCTCGAGCAGATGGCAGGGGCCACGCTCGGCACGCTGACGCCGGGCGGCTGATCAGCGCGCGGCGTGATGCGCGGCGCGCGGGCCGCGCATCCAGTCGCGCACGAAGCCCGGCACGGCGCCGTTGTCGAGCAGGCGCTGAACCAGCTCCGGCAGGCCGCGCGCGCGGCCGGTGTCGACGCGCACCGTGACGGTCATCCCCGCGCGCAGCGGTGGATCGCCCGGCGCCAGCGCGATGCCGAGCTGCACCGGTATGCGCTGCACGATCTTCACCCAGTTGCCGGTGGCGTTCTGCGGCGGCAGTACGGCGAACTCGGCTCCGGTTGCCGGCGAAATGGTGCGCACCGTGGCGCGCCATTCGTGATCCGGATAGGCATCGGCGACGATCGTCGCGGCCTGCCCCTCGCGCATGTGGGTGAGCTGGGTTTCCTTGAAGTTGGCCTCGACCCAGAGCGGCGCGTTCTCGATCAGGCTGAACACCGGCACGCCTTTCGTGACGTGCTCGCCGGGCTGCAGCTTCATGTTGCTGACGATGCCGGCGGACGGTGCGACGACCCGGGTGCGCGCGAGGTCGAGCTGCGCCGCGTCGCGCGCGGCCTTTGCCTGCTGATAGCGCGGATGCTGCTCGAGCGCGCGGTCGAGCTCGCCGCCGAGGCTGGCGACGATGCGCGCCGCGCGCTCGTTCACCGCGTCGAGCCGCTGGCGCGCGGATTCCAGGTTGAGCCGCGCCTCGTCGTACTGCTCCTCGCGCGTCATGCCGCGCTCCTTGAGCTGGGCCTGGCGTTCGACCTGGCGCCGCAGGAAGCGGATGCGCGCTTCGGCTTCCTTGGCCTCGGCCATGGCGACGCGGTAGTCGGCGCGCAGCGATTCGATCTCGGTCTTGACGACCGCCATCTGGGCCTCGGCCCGCTCGACCTCGACCTGGAACGGCGCCGGATCGATGCGAAACAGCAGCCGGCCGGCGTCCACCTGTTCGTGGTCGCGCACGCCGACGTCGACCACCGGGCCGGCCACATCGGCGCTCACCGCGACGATGTTCGCCTTGACGTAGGCATTGTCGGTTTCCATGTGGCGCCCGCCGCGGGCATAGACGGCAAGGCCCACCGTGACCACCAGCAGCGGCACGATGATCAGCAGCACGAACCTCGACAGGGTGCGCAGGCGGGCGATCGCTGCGGTCATTGCCATGTCAGCGTCCCCGCTCGCCGTTGCGCACGCCGTTGCGCGGTCCGCCGTCCGGGCGTTGCAGGTTCGACTTCACGGCGATCAGCAGGTCGACGAAGTGCTCGCGCTCGTCCGCCGACAGCCCCGCCATCGCGTCGCGCCGCACCTCGGCGGCCACCGCGCGCATCGTCTTCATCGCCGGTTCGGCCGACTCGGACAGGTAGACGCGCCAGGCCCGGCGGTCCTTGGCGTCGTGCTCGCGCCGCACCCAGCCTTTCGCCTCCAGCCGGTCGAGCAGGCGGCCGAGCGTCGGCTTTTCGATCTCGAGCACCTCGGCGAGCTCGGACTGCGTGACGCCCTGCGCGCGGAACAGGTGCGTCAGCACCCACCACTGCGAGCGCGTCAGGCCGAGCGCCTTGACCCGCCGGTCGTAGGTCGTGCGCAGCAGCCGGGCGACGTCGTTGAGCAGGAAGCCGAAATTGCGCGACAGGTCCTCGCGAAACATCCCGTCATATTAGTTGCCTAGCTTACGATAAGCAAGGCAAAGGTAAGCCTGCCCGGCGCTCAGCGCCGCGCGCCGCGGTTGGCGAGCAGCAGCCCGGGAAACACCAGGGCCGCGCCGAGCGCGTGGTACCAGCGTACCGGCTCGCCGAGCAGGCCCCAAGCGATGCCCGCGGTGTACAGCGGCGTCAGGTACAGCACCAGGCCGGCGCGCGCGGCGCCCAGCTCGCGCACCAGCCAGGAGTACGCCTGGTAGGCGCCGAAGCCGGGCAGCAGGCCGACCACGACCGCGGCGAACAGCGCGCGCCATTCGAGCGGCGGCACGCCGACCAGCTGCGATTCGGCCAGCGTGAACGGCGCGAGCACCAGGATCCCCGCGGCGGTGATCGCCGTGAGGCGCAGGAAGGGATCGAGCGTCGTCGGCCGGTGGCGCAACAGCACCGTATAGACCGCCCAGCAGCCCGCCGCGGTGAGCGCCCACAGGTCGCCGCGCGTGAAGGCGAGCCGCAGCAGGCTGCCGGGATCGCCCTTCAGCACGATCGCCAGCACGCCGGTGAGCGCGATGATCGCCCCGGTGAGCTGCGCGCCGCTCAGCGGCTCGTGAAACACGCGCGCCGAGAGCAGCATCACCAGGATCGGCACGCCGGCATAGATCAGGCCGATGTTGGTCGCGCTCGTCGTCTCGCCGGCGATGTAGACGAAGGCGCCGCAGACCCACATGCCGAGCGCGCCGAGCAGCAGCAGGTCGCGCCATTCGCGCCGCAGCTCGGCGCGCCGGCGCCAAAGCACCGCGCCGCACAGCGCGAGCATCGGCAGGAGCGCGATCGTCCAGCGCCAGAAGGCGAGCGCGTGCGGCGGAAACCAGCCCGCTGCCCAGCGCGCGACGATCATGTTCGCCGACCACAGCCCTGGGGCGAGCAGCAGCAGGGCGTAGGCGAGGCGCGGGCCGTGGCGTGGAATCAAGCGGCGATGCGACGGCGCGCGGCTAGCGCGCGAGGACCGCCCGTGCGTGTGCGATGACCGTCTCCGGAGCCACCGGCTTGACCAGATAATCGGCGACGCCGTGTTCCTCCAGGATGGTGCGCAGCGTGCGGTCGTGTTCGGGAACAAGTACCACCGCCGGCAGCCGGCTCCAGGCGAGCGCGACGCGCAGCCGTTGCAGCATCGCCAGGCTGTCGCCGTTGGCACCGACGTCGAGGTCGACGATGACCATCACGACGTCTTCGTTCTCTTCGACGAGCCGGCGGGAGGACTCCGGATCGTCCGTCGCATGGACCTTGAAGCGGGCGTCGCGCAATGCGGCCGCCAGGGCCTGCGTGTCGTCTGGGTTGGTCTCGAACAGCAACACGCTCGCGCCGCTGCTTGGCGCCTCCTCGCTGCCGAGCACGGCGATTGCACGCGCCGACAGCGGTCGCTGGAACTCTCGCGCAAGCTCCGTCCAGAAGCGTTGCCCGATCACGCGCATCGCTTCGCGTGCGGTGGTGTATCCGGAAATGACGCGCCGCGCTGCCGTGCTGGCCATCGAGGAGAGGGGGCCCTGGGAGAGCTCTCCCAGCTTCGCGATGTCGGTTTCGCCGGCCACGATGGCGCGTCCCAGCTCCGGGGTCATCTCGACGATCTCGGTGACCGGCAGCCGGCCGTGATAGCCGCTGCCGTCACAGGCTTCGCAGCCGACCGGACGATAGGCGGGCAGCTCCCCCGTCAGCTCGCTGAACACTTGCTCGTCGGGCAGCAGAGGTGCCACGACCGGTGCGCGGCAGCTCTCGCACAGCCGACGCAGAAGGCGCTGCGCCACCACCCCGGCGATTGCGTCGGCGAGCACGGTTGGCTGCACGCCGAGATCGATCAGGCGCGGGAACGCGGTGAGCGCATCATTGGTGTGCAGTGTCGACAGTACAAGGTGCCCGGTGAGCGCGGCCTGCGTTGCGATCTCCGCGGTCTCGCGGTCGCGAATTTCGCCGATCAGCACCACATCCGGATCCTGACGCAGGATCGAGCGCAACGCGCTGGCGAAGGTGAGTCCCGCCTTGGCATTGACTTCGACCTGCGAAATGCCGGCGACGCGGTATTCGACCGGGTCTTCGACCGTGATGATGCTCACGCCCACCCGATTGATCTCGGCGAGCATCGAGTACAGCGTCGAGGTCTTGCCCGAACCGGTCGGACCGGTCAGCAGTACGACGCCAGACGTATTCATGGCGAGGCGCCGCAGGGCCTGCAGCGCCGCGCTGGACAACCCCGCTCCGCTCAGGCGATAGACCCGGGTTTGATCGAGAAACCGGATGACGAGGCGCTCGCCCCGGCTCGCGGGCAGCACCGACAGACGCAGATCGTAGTCGCGGCTGCCCAGCACGAGCGACATGCGACCATCCTGCGCAACGCGGTCGTTGGTGGGATCCATGCCGCCCTGTGCCTTGAAGTAGCGCACGATCGCCTCGAGTACCGGGCCGGGGATGAAGGCGAGACGCCGCAGGATGCCGTCGACGCGAGCGCGGACCATGCCGCCGCCGGCGAAAGGTTGCAGGTGCAGGTCCGAGGCCCGTGCCTCGATGGCCTCGAGCAGCAGCGAGCGGCCCAGCCGTACGACCGCGCTCTGCTCGGTCGCCGAAGCCGAAACCGTTTCGCCCTGCTCCGTCCAGCGCAGCGTGCCGATCGCGTTGCCCTGCTGCTCCGCCGCGCGCGAATACGCAGACGTAATTGCCGTTTCGATGTCTTCGGGCGGCGCGACCAGCACCTCCAGCTTCCGGTTCGACACGAACTGCGTGCGCCGCAGCCCGCCGCCTTCGATCGGACAGGCGGCGGCCACCACCAGCCGCCCGCCTTTTTCGCGCAGCGGCAGGATCAGGTGCTCGGCGGCAAGCTTTTCCGGTACCAGCCGCGTCGCGAAGGGATCGGCGGACGTGAGGTCGCTGGCGACGGCGAGGTCGAGGTCCTTGGCGATGGCACGCGCCAGCGTCCAGACGTCCACCCCGGCGGCCGCGGCGAGCTGCTTCCATGTCTCGCGCACGGATGTGCCGACCGTCAGGGACGTCAGTTCAGCGCGTGCCGGAAAGGCGCGCTGCGTGATGGCGCGCAGTCGCTCGGTTGGCGAGAGTGAAAAATCGGGGGTACGCACGGTGATTTCCCTTCAAACCGGATTTTGGCGAAAATCGGGTCCGCCCCGATTATCCCATGCGATGTTTTACCGAATCGTGGCGCATTCCAAATGCCATCGAGACCCGACCTGCAAAGTTTGGCGCAACAGGCGCACGAGGAAATCCGCCGTACCGGGGAGTCGGGGCGGCGCGCATCCGGGGAGGCAAACATCGGTGGCGGCTGGCGTACGCTCGGTGCCTGGCTTGTGCTTGTTGCAATCGTGGTTTTTAGTGAGATGCACATCACGGAACTGGAGGCCGTGGCGCGAATCGTGCTGCCCTCGCATGCGGCGAAGCGCAAGCAGGCCGAGCTCGAGCAGCTACTCGAGCAGGCGCGCGACGCGCTCGAGGCTTCACGCGACGAAGACAACGGGCTGCCTGAGGCGCTGCCGCACGCCGCGCTGGCCGCCGTGGTTCGCTACGAGCGCAACGACGCGCACTACCGACTGGTTGCCTCGAGCGGGGATGTCACCGTGGCAATGGACGCCGATGGCAATCGCGAAGTTACCGTGGGGAAGAACTAAATGCCGCGGACACTCACGATGCAACGCTTGAGTCGTCGGTGCGGCTTTACGCTGCTTGAAATCCTGTTTGCGGTGGCGATCATCGGCATTCTCATCGCGATCGCCTACCCTGCGTATCGCGACTACCAGTCGCGCGCGCGCGCGGCGGACATCGTCGTGAAGTACGACGCGCTCAAGGAGGCCGTCGGCGCCGACCTGACGTCCGGGCCAATGGACAGCTGCGCCGAGCTCCTGTCGCGGGTCAGCCAAGGCAACTTGCAGGACGCGTACGCGAAACTGGCCATCGGCTTCGAGCAGTCGGTGGGCGGCTATCGTGCGGTGTTCGCGGTGTGTGCCGACGAGGCGCACCAAGGCGTGCGCGGCGTATCCGTGGCGCGCGCGGCACACGAGATTTTTGCCAAGACGAACCGCATGGAAAAGGGCGCGGTGCTCGGCAACACACTGGTGAGCTTTGCCGTGCCGCTCACCGGCGCCGATGCGGTGGCTTGCCGCACAGCGCCGGCGAATCCGGCGGCGCAATGTGGCGGCGCGCCCGTGCAACCCGCCACCGCGGTGCAAGGAACGGGAGCCCCGCTGAAGCCCGCGGCGGCGCAGCCTCGCACCACTTGCGGGCCTGACGAGGACAAGCTCACCGTTCCCGCGCCGGGCGGGATGGCCGAGATCTGCACGAAGAAATGCCCGTCCGGACAGACGCGCGATCCGGTCAACTGGGCCAAGTGCGTGGCGCAGGCGGCGCAGTCCACGACCGGGAGCGGCACGCCGCAGGGCCAGACGGGTGCCACGGTGCCGCCCGCGCAGACGGTCCAGCCGGCCCAGGCACCGAGCGCTGGCGGCGCCGCCGTGCAGGCGCCGGGGAGCTCGCCCCAGCAATGCCTGGACGACTGCCGCGCGCGCTTCCCGCACGGCAACAGCCGCGCCTATCGCGACTGCCTCGCGGCCTGTCGTTAGTTCATCCCTAAGGCTGTTGTGGTGCCGGCAGCGCCCGCACCCGCGGCACGTGGCCGATGTCCCAGTGCGCCAGCGCCCAGGGCAGCAGATCGTCGGGCGGCAGGTCGACCGGTGGCGGGTGACCGAGAAACAGCAGCGCGCGCGCAAGCGCCGTGGCCGCGTGCGCGCCGTCGATCGGCACCGCGCCCGTCTGCTTGCTCAGCTTCTCGCCCGCAGCGTTCACCGCCACCGGGATGTGCGCATAGCGCGGGGTCGGGAAACCGAGCTGCCGCTGCAGGAGAATCTGGCGCGCGGTCGAGTCGAGCAGGTCGGCACCGCGGACCACGTCGGTGATGCGCTGATCGGCGTCGTCGACGACAACCGCGAGCTGATAGGCGAACAGGCCGTCGGCGCGCAGCACGACGAAATCGCCCACTTCGCGCTCGACGCTTTGCAGGCATTCGCCTTGGATGCGGTCGACGAAGCGGATCGGTTCGGCCGTGGTGCGTACACGGGTCGCGCGCGCGGGCTTGCCGGGTGGCAATCCGTCGCGGCAGGTGCCCGGGTAGACGTGCGCGCCGTCGATGCCGAGCGCGGAATCGGCGATCTCGCGGCGCGAGCAGCCGCAGGGATAGGTCTGCCCGGCGCGCGTCAGCTGTTCGAGCGCCGCGCGGTAGCGCGCCGCGCGCGTGCTCTGGTAAAGCACGGATCCATCCCAGGTCAGGCCGAGCGTGTCCAGCTGGCGCAGGATCGCGTCCGCCGCGCCGGGCTGCTCGCGCGGCCTGTCGAGGTCCTCCATGCGCAGGAGCCAACGGCCACCCGCGGCGCGGGCATCGAGCCAGCTTGCCAGCGCGGCAACGAGCGAGCCGAAGTGCAGCGGTCCGGTGGGCGAGGGCGCGAAGCGTCCGATGCTGTCCACGTCAGGTTTCGGGAAATGCGGCGACGAAGCCGCGTTATAGTGCCAGTTTCTCAATCGGGGGCCGGGATGGCGACAGTCGAACTGAACAAGGGCAATTTCGAGTCGACGATCAATGACAACGGGATGGTGATCGTAGATTTCTGGGCGCCGTGGTGCGGCCCCTGCAAGGGCTTCGCGCCGATCTACGAGCAGGCCTCGGAAACGCACGACGACGTCGTGTTCGCCAAGCTGAACACCGACGACGAGCAGGAGATCGCGGCGGCATTCAACATCCGTTCGATCCCCACCCTGATGGTGTTTCGTGACAAAGTGATCCTGTTCCAGCAGGCCGGCGCGCTGCCGGCCTCAGCGCTCGACAGCGTGATCACCCAAGCCAAGTCGCTCGACATGGCCGAGGTGCACAAAGAGCTCGCCGCGCGCGACCCGGGCGAGGCGTCGGCCTGAGGCGGGGAAGACCGCGCCGTTCGAGGGGTTGAAACCGGCCGGCGTGGCCTGACCTCGATCGGATCGCATTCGAGGGGACCGACGATGCTCGAAATCCGCAAGGCCGCAGAGCGCGGGCACGCCAACCATGGCTGGCTCGATTCCTGGCACAGCTTTTCCTTCGCTGACTACCACGACCCGCGGCACATGGGGTTCGGCGCGCTGCGCGTGATCAACGAGGACCGCATCCAGCCGGGGATGGGCTTCGGCACGCACGGGCATCGCGACATGGAGATCATCAGCTACGTGCTCGAGGGCGCGCTGGCGCACAAGGACTCGATGGGCAACGGCTCGACCATCGAGCCGGGCGACGTGCAGCGCATGAGCGCGGGGCGCGGCGTGCTGCACAGCGAGTTCAACCACGAGGCCGCGGGCGAGACCCACTTCCTGCAGATCTGGATCGAACCGAGCGTGCGGGGCATCGAACCCGGCTACGAGCAGAAGCGCTTCGGCCCGCAGGACAAGCGCGGGCAATTGCGCCTGGTGGCCTCGCGCGACGGGCGTGACGGCTCGGTGACGATCCACCAGGATGCGTCCGTCTACGCCACGCTGCTCGATGGCAGCGATCGCGTCGTGCACAGCCTGGCCCCGGGCCGCAGGGCCTACCTGCACCTGGCGCGCGGGCGCCTGCGCGTCAACGGCAAAGCGCTGACGGCCGGAGACGCCTTGAAGGCGACCGACGTGGCGGAGATCGTCCTCGAGCAGGGCGCGCAGGCCGAGGCACTGCTGTTCGATCTGCCCTGAGCGCTGCGTCGGGCGCTGTCACCCCGCGCGGCGTGGTTCCGCGAGGGCCTGTTCAAGTGTGGCGATCCGCTCGTGCAGCGGCTGCAGCACGGCCTGCAGCTCGGCCTCGCTGTAGCGCGGTGTGATGTGCTGCGGACAGTTCCAGTCGAAGGCTTCGACCGCGATTCGCGCCGTGCGCTCGACGCGTGCGCTGTAGCCCGGCAGTGCGAGCGCGGCCGCGAGCGCGGGCGGCGTCTCGCTGAGCGCCTGCATCGTGAGCCGGCCGAGCAGCTTGAGGCGTCGCCGGCCCGCGTAGTCCATGAGGAACAGCGCGACGCGGTCGTTGCCGGTGGCGTTGCCGACGCTGACGAACTGACGGTTGCCACCGAAGTCGGCGAACGCGAGTTCGCGCGGCCCGAGGACTTTGAGAAATCCGGCGGGCCCACCGCGATGCTGCAGGTAGGGCCAGCCGGTCTCCGATACCGTTGCCAGGTAGACGCTGTCGCGCGCAGCGATGAATTCGGTCTCGCGCGCCCCGAGGGCGTCGTTCGGCCCGCCGAGCTGTGCCAGGCGCGCCATCTGGGCGCGCGTGCCAAAGCGGGTCTGCGCCGCCTTGACGGCGTCGGTGAAGGCAATGTCGGCGAAGCGGTGCGTCATGTCGGCGTCGTGTCGGTCGGTACGGGACGCAGGATGCCGGGTGCATGAAAAGGAATAAAGAGCACGTATCGAACAAGATTAATTCGTAACTTGCAGTAATATCGGGTGGTGGACAAGCTTCGTGCGATCACCACCTTCGTCCGCATCGTCGAACGCGGCAGCCTCACCGCCGCCGCCGCGGCCCAGGACATGTCCAGCCCGGCGGTTGTGCGGCAGTTGGCCGGCCTCGAGCGCGCGCTCGACGTGCGCCTGCTCAACCGCACCACGCGCCGCATGGCGCTGACCGACGAGGGGCGCGACTACTACGAGCGCTGCAAGCGCATCCTCGCCGAGCTGGAGGAGGCCGACGCCGCGGCCGGCAACCGGCGGGGCAGGGTGCGTGGCGAGCTGCGCGTGACCGCGCCGGTGCTCTTCGGGCGGATGCACGTCGCGCCGCTCGCGGCCGATTTCGCGCGGCGCTATCCGGACCTGGCGATCGACCTGCTGCTGGTCGACCGCGTCGTCAGCCTGCTCGACGAGGGGCTCGACGTCGGCGTGCGCATCGGCGCGCTCGCGGATTCGTCGTTGGTCGCGCGCCCGCTGGGCGAGGTGCGGCGCGTGATCTGCGCCAGCCCGCGCTACCTCGCGCGCGCAGGCACACCGCGTTCGCCCGGCGAACTGCGCGAGCACGCCTGCCTGCGCTTCGCCGGCCTCGGCTCCACCCGCGAGTGGACGTTTGGCGCCGGCGCGCGGCGCATGGCGGTTCCGGTGCGCGGCCCGCTCTCCGCGAATCACGCGGACGTACTGATCGAGGCCTGCGTCGACGGGCTCGGCATCGGCAATTTCCTGTCCTATCAGGTTGCGCCGCTCGTCGCGAGCGGCCGTCTCGTGCTGCTGCTCGAGGAGCACGGGCCGGCGCCGGTGTCGGTCAGCATCGTGTATCCGCATGCGCGCCTGCTGCCGGCGCGCAGCCAGCGCTTCATCGACTGGCTGCGCGAGCGCGTTCCGCAACGCATTGCGCTGAGGCCGCCGCGCCGCCGCCCGTCGCGGGCGGGATGACGCGTTCGGCGCGGTGCGGCGACTGCTAGACTTCGCCTCGCCATGTCGGTCGTCGTTCTGATATCGGGCCGCGGCAGCAACATGCGGGCCCTGCTCGACGCGGGCCTGCCGGTCAGCGCGGTGGTCAGCAACCGCTCCGATGCGAAGGGTCTCGAGATCGCGTCGGCGCGTGGCATCGCAACGCGCGTCGTCGAGCACAAGGCGTTCGCGACGCGCGAGGCATTCGATCAGGCGCTCGCCGGGGTAGTCGACGGATTCAGGCCGCGCCTGGTCGCGCTCGCCGGCTTCATGCGCATCCTGACCTCGGCGTTCGTGCAACGCTTCGAAGGACGGCTGATGAACATTCATCCGTCGCTGCTGCCGGCGTTTCCCGGACTCGACACGCATGCGCGTGCGCTCGAGGCGGGCGTGAAGCTGCATGGCTGCACCGTACATTTTGTTACAGCGGAACTCGACCACGGGCCGACGGTCGTACAGGCTGCAGTGCCGGTACGCGACGATGACACCGAAGCCACGCTCGCATCCCGCGTGCTCCAGGCGGAGCACGCCATCTACCCGGCGGCGGTACGCTGGTTCCTGGAGGGGCGTCTGCGCGTGGAGGGCCTGCGCGTGACCGGTCGCGACCTCGACAGTGCGGACGACGTGCTGTTTTCGCCGGATCCGCAACGATGATCCGCTGGGCGCGCGCGGAGCGTGAGGCGCTGCTGCGTCGCATCGCCTGGGCCGGCGTGCTGTCGGCCGTGGTTCACACGCTCGTGCTGGCCGTCATCGAGCTGCCGGATCCCGAGCCGATGCCGCGCGCAGACTGGCCGCAGGTCGATGTCAGATTTGCCAGGCTCAGCCCGCGTACGGTGTCCGAGAAGCCCGTGCCGGACGAGCCCTCGTCCGCCGCGCGCGTGCCCGAGGTGTTCGACGCGGCCGCTGCCGCGCCGCGCAGTGCGGCTGCAGCCAAGACCGTGACCGAGCCACGCGCCAAGCCGGCGCCACGGGCACAGCACCGTGCAAAGTCCGCGCCGCGGCGTGCGCCGCAGCCCGCACGCATCATGGCGCAGCACGTTCCGGTGCCGCCGAGCCCGGACGGCGACGCGGACGGAGCGGCCGGCGCGGCACCGGACGTTGAGCCGAGCGCGGCGGCGAACGCGTCGAGCGCGTTCCCGCGGGCGCTGGAGCTGGAGTACAGCGTCCAGGAAGCCGAAGGCCAGACGGTGCTCGGCTGGATGGTGTACCGCTTCGCGCGCGAAGGCGATCGCTACTCCATCCGCGCTGCGATTGACGCCATCGGCGTAGCCTCGTTCTTCGTCAAGGGCCGATACGTGCAGCGCAGCGAGGGACGCCTGACCGCCGGTGGGCTGCAGCCCGAGCAGTTCATGGTGCGGCGTGGGCGGCGCGAACGCGTCGAGCGCGCGAGCTTCGACTGGCAGGCGCGGCGCGCGACGCTGACGGACGAAAAAGGCTCGCGCGAGGTCGCCCTGCAGGCCGGCGCGCAGGACCAGCTTTCGCTGGCGCACCAGATCGCGTTTCTGCTCGAGACGGGCGAGGCGGCGCGGGTCCCGGTAACCAACGGGCGCCGCTTCGAGACCGCGCGCATCGAGGTCGTCGGGCGCGAGACGGTGCAGACCGAGCTCGGGCAGATGGAGACCGTTCGGGTGCGCAGCGATCTCTGGCAGGGCGCCCGCATCCAGCTCTGGCTGGCGCCGGAAATCGGCTATCTGGCCGCCCGCCTGCGCCTGCGCGACGAGCGTGGCCGCGAGGCGCAGCTGGTGCTCGCCAGCGTGAAAGCAAAGTGGTGAGCGCGGCGGCGCGCTGGGTCTGAGAGGACCGGCGCATGAAGCTCCACGCCGCGCTGCTGCGCCACACGGAGGCATTGCTCGCCGAGCTGCTGACGTTTTCCGCGCCGGCCGATCAGGTCGTGTCGCGCTATTTCCGCAGCCACCGGGCGCTCGGTCAGCGCGATCGCGCGTTCATCGCGGAGACGACCTTCGCAGTCCTGCGTCGCAAGCGTTCGCTCGAAGCGGCGGCCGGGCGTGCGCAGCCGCGGGCGCTCGTGCTCGCCGCCCTGGTGCGAATCCAGGGGCTGTCGCTGCGCGCGCTCGGCGAGCGACTTTCGCCGGATGATCGGGCAGTGGCGGATCGCGCCCGGCGTGCGCCGGCCGAGGCGCTGGCGGACGCCGAGCGGGCCGATCTGCCCGACTGGCTGTGGGCGCGCCTGCTCGAGGCGCACGGTCTCGACGAGGCGCTGCGCATCGCGCAGGGTCTGCTCAACCCCGCGCCGCTCGATCTGCGGGTGAACCTGGCGAAGATCGACCGCGAGAGCGCGCTCGCCCGGCTCGCGCAGGACGGCATCGAAGGACGCGCAACACCCTATTCGCCGGCCGGTATCCGTCTTGCGGAAAAGCCCGCGATCAACCGCCATGCGTTGTTCACGCAGGGTGCGATCGAGGTGCAGGACGAAGGCAGCCAGCTGCTCGCCTATCTGCTCGCGCCGCGGCGCGGCGAAATGGTCGCGGACTACTGTGCCGGCGCGGGCGGCAAGACGCTCGCGCTGGCGATGCTGATGCGCGGCACGGGGCGGGTCTACGCGATGGACGTGTCGACCCGGCGCCTCGCGGCGCTCGCGCCGCGCGCGGCGCGAGCGGGCATCTCGAACGTGCACACGATCGCCCTGGCGGGCGAGTCCGACGCGCGCGCCAAGCGGTTGGCGGGAAAGATCGATCGCGTGCTGGTGGACGCGCCGTGCAGCGGTTTCGGCACGCTGCGCCGCAATCCCGACCTCAAGTGGCGGCACGATGCCGCCGCCGTGACGCAGCTCGCGGAGAAGCAGGGCCGTATCCTGGCCGCCGCCGCGCGGCTGGTGAAGCCCGGCGGGCGGCTGGTCTATGCGACCTGCAGCATCCTCGGCGACGAGAACGAGGCGGTGGTCGAGCGCTTCCTGCGCACGTCCCAGGGCTTCAACGCTCTGTCCTGCGACCTGCTGTTTGCCGCGCAGCGCATCGCGCTCGACACCGGACCGCAGCTGCGCTTGTGGCCGCACCGGCACGGTACCGACGGCTTCTTCGCCGCGGCGTTCGAGCGCACCTAGGCGCCGCGCAGCCGAAACGCGACCTACTCGCGGTCGCGTTTCGGCTGCGCGGCGTAGGGCTCGTGCAGGTGCACGGGCTTGGCCGCGCGACGCTTGCGCAGGCGCAGGTTCAGCATCTCGACGGCGACCGAGAACGCCATCGCGAAGTAGACGTAGCCCTTCGGCACGTCGTGATCGAAGCCCTGCGCGATCAGCACCACGCCGACGACGACGAGAAAGGCGAGCGCGAGCATCTTGATCGTCGGGTGATCGGAGACGAAGCGCCCGATCGGGCCCGCGAACAGCATCATCAGGCCGACCGAGGCGACGACCGCGGCGATCATGATCTCGATCTCGCGCACCATGCCGACCGCGGTGATGATCGAATCGAGCGAGAACACCAGGTCGACGACCATGATCTGCGCGATGACCGCGCCGAAGGTCGCGCGCACGGCCGCGGAGCGCTCGCCTTCGGTGCCCTCGAGCAGCTGATGGATCTCGCCCACGCTTTTCCACAGCAGGAACAGGCCGCCGCCGATGAGGATCAGGTCGCGGCCGGAGATCTCTTCGCCGAGCAGTGTGAACAGCGGCGCCGTCAGGCCGATGATCCACGCCAGCACCAGCAGCAGGCCGATGCGCATGAACATCGCCCCGAACAGTCCCAGCCGGCGCGCGAACTCGCGCTGCGCGCGCGGCAGCTTGTCGACCAGGATCGAGATGAAGATGATGTTGTCGATGCCGAGCACCAGCTCGAGCGCGGTCAGCGTCGCGAACGCGATCCAGGCCTGCGGGTCGTTCAGCAGCGCGAGCATGGGGTGGAAGTGGCCGTTTTGTCCTTGATGCCTGCGGCGATGCGCGCCGCCTGCGGCGAAACGCTTCGCATTATCCCAGAGGCGGAGCGGCGACCACGCGAGAAAGCCTTTTCGACGAAGGGGTTAGCGCGTGCCCGCGAAGTCGCGCGGCCGAGCGTAACCCTGCGTCAAATAGGGGTTCGCGGGTATGGATGATTCGCGTAGAATGCGACGCAATTTAGACCACCCGAGAAATTATCCAACATGTTGTTTTCTGGCGTTTTTGATCTGCCTTGGTGGGGCTACGTGCTCGCCGCCCTCGGCCTGACGCACGTGACCATCGCCTCGGTGACGATCTTCCTGCACCGTTGCCAGGCGCACCGGGCGCTCGAGCTGCACCCGATCGCTTCGAATTTCTTCCGCTTCTGGCTCTGGATGACCACCGGCATGGTGACCAAGGAGTGGGCCGCGATCCATCGCAAGCACCACGCCAAGTGCGAGACGGCGGAAGACCCGCACAGTCCGCAGATCGTCGGCATCAACCGTGTGTTGTGGGGGGGCGTATTCCTCTATGTGAAGGAATCGCACAATGCCGAGACCATCGAGCGTTACGGGCACGGCACGCCCGACGACTGGCTCGAGCGCAATGTGTATGCGCGGTTTCAGGTGCTCGGCATCACGCTGATGGGTGTTACCAATGTGATGCTGTTCGGCATCGTCCCGGGACTGCTCATCCTGCTCACCCAGATCGTGTGGATCCCGTTCTGGGCGGCGGGCGTGATCAACGGCATCGGACATTACTTCGGTTACCGCAATTACGACTGCGCCGATGCGAGCGTCAACATCGTGCCCTGGGGCATCCTGATCGGAGGCGAGGAGCTGCACAACAACCACCACGCCTTCGCCGCGTCGGCGAAGCTGTCGAGCAAGTGGTACGAGTTCGACATCGGCTGGCTGTACATCCGCATCCTGTCGGCGCTCGGATTGGCGAAGGTGAAGAAGGTGGCGCCGACGCCGCGCTTTGCCGAGCCGAAGGCAACCGCGGATGCGCAGACGCTGCAGGCGGTGATCACGAATCGTTACGACGTGCTGTCGCGCTACGCGAAGTCGCTGAAGGACATCTACGCGCAGGAGGTCGAGCGGCTCGGCCACTGGTCGAGTGAAGCACAAACGCTGAAGCGCTTCCGCGATGCGATGCTGCGGATGCAGCAGCTCTCCGATGCCGAGCGCGCGCGGCTCGGCGACGCGCTGAAGAAGTCGCGCGTGCTGGCGACGGCGCTGGCCATGCGCCAGGAGCTGGTCAGCCTCTGGGAGCGCTCCAACGCATCGAAGGAGCAGCTGGTGCGCCAGCTCCAGGACTGGTGCCGGCGCGCCGAGGCGAGCGGCATTCCGTCGCTGGTCGATTTCTCGCAGCGCCTGCGCTCCTACGCCTGACCGGCCACGCGGCCGGAAACGAAAAAGCCCGCGCAGGCGCGGGCTTTTTTTATGGGTTGCCGAGCGGTGCTCGGTGGCGCTGCCGCTACTTCAGCTTGGTTTCCTTGTAGACGACATGCTTGCGCGCCTTCGGATCGAATTTCTTGATCTCGAGCTTGTCGGGCGTCGTGCGCTTGTTCTTCGTCGTCGTGTAGAAGTGGCCGGTGCCGGCCGTCGATTCGAGCTTGATCTTGTCTCGCATGTGAACGCCCCCTTCAGGCTGCCTTACGTGCCTTGATTTCGGCCAGCACGGCCTCGATCCCCAGCTTGTCGATGCGCCGCAGCCCGGCGCTCGACACGCGCAGGCGAACCCAGCGGTTCTCGCTTTCCACCCAGAAACGGCGGTAGTGCAGATTCGGCAGGAACACGCGACGGGTCCTGTTGTTGGCGTGGGAAACGTTGTTTCCCACCATCGGCCTTTTGCCGGTGACCTGGCATTCTCTCGACATCGGATGCTCCGGTACGCGCGCACTGCGCGGAAAGGCGCGGATTATAAGGGAAATCCGGCGGGGTGCTCAAGCCTCAGATCAGCCCGCGCTCGGCGAAGGACAGGGCGCGGTCGGCCGCGACCACGAAATGGTCCAGCAGCTTTACGTCCACCAGCGCAAGGGCGTCCTTCAGCCGCCGGGTCAGCAGCTCGTCGGCCTGGCTCGGTTGCGCGACTCCGGAGGGGTGGTTGTGCGCGACGATCACCGCCGCCGCGTTCGCCGCCAGGGCCGCCTTGACCACCTCGCGGGGATAGACGCTGGTCTGCGTCAGTGTGCCGCGAAACAGCTCTTCGACGCGCAGCACGCGATGTTGTGCGTCGAGGAACAGGGCAATGAAGACCTCGTGCGGACGCGCGCCGAGCGAGAGCTGCAGGTAGTCGCGTACGGCGGCGGGCGCGCCGAGCGCGGGCCCGGCGCTCAGCTGCTCGGCGAGGCAGCGCCGCGCGATCTCCAGAATCGCGGCCAGCTGGGCAACCTTTGCGGCACCGAGGCCCCTGACGGCGCGCAGGGCGGCCGGGTCTGCCGACAGCAGGCCGCGCAGACCGGAAAACCGGGCCAGCAGATCGCGTGCGAGGTCGACCGCGCTTGCCCCTGCAGCCCCGCTGCGCAGGCAGACGGCGAGCAACTCTGCATCGCTCAGGCGCAACGGCCCGTGCGCGAGCAGCCGCTCGCGGGGTCGCTCGGCTTCCGGCCAGTCGCTGATGGCCATGCGGATCCCTGCGAATTCCCCTAGAATTCTCCGATCGTTCAACCGCTTAATGCGCTGCGGGTCACGGGAATTAACGTTGCCGCCGCGCGGCCGATGACATGACTTCGACTCCCGGACGGCGCGTGCTGCTCGGCATCACGGGCGGCGTGGCCGCGTACAAGGCGGCGGCGCTGGTGCGCCTGCTGCTGCGCTCGGGCATGGACGTGCGCGTGGTGATGACCGAGGCCGCGACCCGCTTCATCACGCCCCTGACCCTGCAGGCGCTGTCGGGCCAGAAGGTCTGGACCGATCTGTGGGATGCCGGCATCCCCGATCACATGGCGCACATCGAGCTGTCGCGCGACCGCGATCTGATCGTCGTCGCGCCGGCGACCGCGGATTTTATCGCCAAGACGGCGCTCGGCCTGGCCGACGACCTGCTCTCGAGTCTTGTCCTGGCGCGCGAGTGTCCGCTGCTCGTCGCCCCGGCGATGAACCGCCAGATGTGGGAGCAGGCCGCAACCCAGCGCAACGTTCGCACCCTGCGCGGCGACGGCATTCTCGTGGTGGGGCCGGCGGTGGGCGATCAGGCCTGCGGCGAGACGGGGCCGGGGCGGATGGTTGAGCCGGAGGCGCTGCTGGAGGAAATCGAGGCGGCGTTCCAGCCCAAGGTGCTCGCCGGCAAGCGCGTCCTGGTCAGCGCAGGGCCGACCGAGGAGCCGATCGATCCGGTGCGGGTCCTGACCAATCTGAGCTCGGGCCGGATGGGCTACGCGATCGCGCAGGCGGCGCGCGAAGCGGGCGCGCAGGTGACGCTGGTCAGCGGGCCGGTGCAGCTCGCGACGCCGGTCGGGGTCGCGCGCGTGAACGTGCGCACCGCGCGCGAGATGTTCGAGGCGGTGAAGACCGCCGTGGACGCCAGCGACATTTTCGTTTCGGTCGCAGCGGTTGCCGACTATCGCGTGAAAAAGCCCGCGGGACAGAAGATCAAGAAGGGCAGCGCCTCCCTGCGCCGACTCGAGCTGGAGGAGAATCCGGACATCCTGGCCTGGGTCGCATCACGGCCACGCGGCCCGTTTTGCGTCGGCTTTGCGGCGGAGAGCGAAAATCTCGCGGCACACGCCAAGGCGAAACGCGAGAAAAAGGGCATTCCGCTGATTGCGGCCAACTTGGCCCAGGACGCGCTCGGCGCGCAGGACAGCGCCATTACGCTATTCGATGCGCGCGGGGCGCATCCGCTCGGCCGAGCGCCGAAACTGACGCTGGCGCGCAAGCTCGTGCTGCACGTCGCCGGGATGCTGGCGAGCCCCGGCCGGACCCGTGGTCGTCGTCCGGCGCGCGCTGCCAAGCGCCGCAAACCGAGGACGCGGTGAGGACGCTGCAGGTCCGCGTTTTGGACGCGCGTGTGCGGGACGCGCTGCCGCATTACGCGACGCCGGGCGCAGCCGGCCTCGATCTGCGTGCCTGTCTCGATGCGCCGCTGACGCTCGCGCCGGGCGACAGCCAGCTGGTGCCGTCGGGGATTGCGATTCACCTCGGCGATGCGTCGCTCGCTGCGGTGGTGCTGCCGAGATCGGGGCTGGGTGCCAAGCACGGCATCGTTCTCGGCAACCTCGTCGGCCTGATCGACTCGGACTACCAGGGGCAGATCTTCGTCTCGGTCTGGAACCGCGGCCGCAGCGCTTTCACCATCGCGCCGCTCGAGCGCATCGCGCAACTGGTCGTGGTGCCGGTGGTGCAGGTCGCGCTGCAGGTGGTCGATGCGTTCACGGCTTCCGACCGCGGGGCGAACGGCTTCGGCAGCACCGGCCGCTGACGACGGCGGGTGCAGGGCGCGCCTTTTATGGCGAATTAACCCAAATCAATTGCGCATCTCGGCCGAATCCCTAGGATCGCTCCGGTCATAGACGATGTGCGAGATACGGTCAGCGCTGGGTGCCCTGGTGTGCGTGCTGCTCCTCGCGGGGCCTGCATTGCAGGTGCGTGCGGACGAAGTGAAAGCGCTTGCGCGCGCGCAGGAGATCGTCGGCGGACGCTGCTTCCTCTGTCACGGCGCCCGCGGCGAGGCGGCGAGCGAGCTGTTCCCTCGCCTCGCAGCGCAAAATGCGGAATACATCGCGAAGCAGCTTGCCAACTTCAGGAGTGGCGCGCGCAAGAGCGACACGATGAAGGGCATGGCGGCGGACCTCACGCCCGAGGACATGCGTGCTCTGGGGCTGTTTTTTAGCCGGCAAACCTCGCCGCCGCACTCGGTGAGCGACCCTTCGCTTGCGGAGGAGGGCGGGGTCCTCTACGCGAAGGGTGGAGCCGCGATCGAGGTCTCGGCCTGCGCAGGCTGCCATGGGCCGCGCGGCCACGGCTCGACGACGCTGCCGCGACTTGCGGGCCAGGTCGCGTCCTACCTGGAAACCCAGCTTAAGCAGTTCGGCACGCGCGAGCGCACCAACGACAATGCGGTGATGCATAACATCGCAGAGAAGATGACCGAGCGCGAGATCCAGGCAGTCGCCGAATATCTCAGCACGCTCGACTGAGGCGGCTGGAAAAGAAAACGCCCGCGGTCGCGGGCGTTTTGCACGGTGGCGTCCGACTCGGACTAGCCCAGCATGTCCGCCCAGATGTTCTGCGCCCAGCTCCAGGCGTAGTCGGCCTCCAGCCGGTTGCGCGCCGGGCTGAGCCCGCCGGCGCCTTTCACCGGGACGATGGTCTTCTTGTCCTTGTCCCACTGGTGCACCGAGGCGACGTGCACCACCTCGCTCGCGGAGACGAAGCTGTAGCAGGTATTGTTGACGATCGGGTTCGGATTCGGCGCGTCGCCGTTGATCCGGGCGATCACCGCTGCCGCGCAGACCTTGGCCTGCGAGTTTGCCATGTGGCCCGACTTGGGCATGCCCGGTGCGCCCTGCGTCGCGTCGCCGATGACGTGGACGTTCTCGGCGGCGGTCGATTCGCAGGTCAGCCAGTTCACGCCGCACCAGCGGTTGTTGACGTTGACGAGCCCCGCCTTGGCCGCGATGCTGCCCGCCATCTGCGCCGGCACGACGTTCAGCACGTCGCCGCGCACGTCGCCGAACTCGCCCTTGACGGTCCGCGTGCGGGCATCGATGCCGATCGCCTTGCTCTGCGGCCGGTACTCGATCAGTCCCTTGTAGAGGCTGTCCCAGGCTTCGCGGAACAGCTTGCCCTTGGACACGATGTTCTGGTTGGCGTCGAGCACCAGGATCTTGGAGCGCGGCTTGGCTTCTTTGAGGTAGCTCGCAACCTGGCAGATGCGCTCGTAGGGTCCCGGCGGGCAGCGGAAGGGCATCAGCGGAATCGCCATGACGAAGACCCCGCCGTTGCGCATCAGCTCGAGCTGGGTGCGCAGCGCAACCGTCTGCGGCCCGGCCTTCCAGGCATGGACCACGGCGCCCGCCTGCATCGCCGCTTCGTAGCCCTCGATCTCATTGAACATGAAATCGATGCCGGGCGACACCACGAGCCGGTCGTAGCCCAGGTCGCCGCCGCGCTGCAGCTTGACCACGCGCTTCGCGGTGTCGACGCTCAGCGCCTCGTCCTCGACCACCTTGACGCCCCATTTGCTCTTCAGGGTGTTGTACGAGCGCTGGAGCTCGTCGATCCGGCGCGAGCCGCCGATCACCAGGTTGGAGGTCGGGCAGGAGGTGAACTGGCGCAGCCGCTCGACCATCACCACCTCGATCGAGGGATCCCACATGCGGATGTACTTCGCCGTGGTGGCCCCGCCGAAGCCGCCGCCGATGACGACGACGCGCGCCCGGGTGCCTTCGGTGGCCGCACAGCCGGCGAGCGAAAGCGCCGATGCCGCACCCGCGAACTTGAGAAAGTCGCGACGCTTGAATTGGTAGCTGGACATGCTCTCCCCCTATTTCTTCTGCTCGGCCAAGTAGCCGGCAATCATCTCGATCTGCTGGTCGCTGTAGCCCTTCGAGATCTGCTGCATGATCGTCGCCGGCTTCTTGCCGGTCTTGAACGCCTGCATCAGCTCGACGATGCGCTCCTTGGGGCGCCCGGCGAGCGGCTCGACGGTCTTCGTCACGCTGTGTCCGGACGTGCCGTGGCAGGCCGCGCAGGTCGCGGCCATGCTGCGCGCCGCCACCTCGTCTGCGAGTGCAGCCTGCGGAATGGCCACCAGCGTCGCGGCGGCAATGAACATGGCTCTCATGTGCTGCGTCCTCCTCTTCACGTGGGCAGGGTGCAAAGTTTCATGCGCGGAGCCAGCCGCGTCAACGGGTACGATCAAGCGGTTCGCGCGTGCGCGGCAATTGATCGTGATCAAAAAAAGGCCGCGCGGTGCGCGGCCTTCGATGCGTTATCCCTCGGTTGCGTCAGGCGACCGGTGCGGCTTCTTCGGCGAAGCGCAGAACGATGTTTTCATCCTCGCCCACATCGATCGTCACCTTGCCCCCCTGCGCGAGCTTGCCGAACAACAGCTCGTCGGCCAGCGCCCGCCGGATCGTGTCCTGAATGAGGCGCGCCATGGGACGCGCGCCCATCAGCGGATCGAAGCCCTTCTTGGCCAGGTGCTCCTTGAGCCGGGCCGTGAAAATCGCTTCGACCTTCTTCTCGTGCAACTGCTCCTCGAGCTGCATGAGGAACTTGTCGACGACCCGCATGATGATGTCGTGATCCAGTGCGCGGAAGGAGATGGTGGCATCGAGCCGGTTGCGGAACTCCGGGGTGAACATCCGCTTGATCGACTCCATCTCGTCGCCGGTCTGCCGGTCCGTGGTGAAGCCCATGGTGTTCTTCGACAGCGCTTCGGCGCCCGCATTGGTGGTCATGATCAGCACGACATTGCGGAAATCGGCCTTGCGGCCGTTGTTGTCGGTGAGCGTGCCGTGGTCCATGACCTGCAGCAGGATGTTGAAAATGTCCGGATGGGCCTTCTCGATCTCGTCGAGCAGCACCACCGCATAGGGTTTCTTCGCGATCGCTTCGGTGAGCAAACCGCCCTGCTCAAAGCCGACGTATCCCGGCGGCGCGCCGATCAGCCGCGACACCGCATGTCGCTCCATGTACTCGGACATGTCGAAACGAATCAGCTCGATGCCGAGGCAATAGGCCAGCTGCCGCGCCACCTCGGTCTTGCCCACGCCGGTGGGCCCGCTGAACAGGAAGTTGCCGATCGGCTTTTGCGGATTGCCGAGGCCCGAGCGCGCCATCTTGATCGCGGCGGCCAGCGCGTCAATGGCCTTGTCCTGGCCGAACACCACCGCTTTGAGATCGCGGTCCAGATTGGCCAGCGCGCTGCGGTCGTCGGTCGATACGCTGCGCGGCGGGATGCGCGCGATCTTCGCGATGATGTCCTCGATTTCCGGCTTGCCGATGACCTTCTTCTGCTTGCTCTTCGGTGCAATGCGCTGCGCCGCGCCGGCCTCGTCGATCACGTCGATCGCCTTGTCGGGCAGATGGCGGTCGTTGATGTAGCGCGCCGACAGCTCCACCGCGGTGCTGAGCGCGGTCGCCGTGTAGCGCACGCTGTGATGCGCCTCGAAGCGCGTCTTAAGCCCCTTCAGGATCTCGACCGTCTCTTCGATCGAGGGCTCCACCACGTCAATCTTCTGGAACCGGCGCGAAAGCGCATGGTCCTTCTCGAACACGCCGCGATACTCGATGTAGGTCGTCGCGCCGATGCACTTGAGCGCCCCGGTCGAGAGCACCGGCTTGAGCAGGTTCGACGCGTCGAGCGTGCCGCCCGAAGCCGCACCGGCACCGATCACCGTGTGGATCTCGTCGATGAACAGGATCGCCTGCGGATTGTCGACCAGCTGCTTGAGGACCGCCTTCAGGCGCTGTTCGAAGTCGCCCCGGTACTTGGTGCCCGCCAGCAGTGCGCCCATGTCGAGCGCGTAGACGGTGCTCTTGGCGAGCAGCTCGGGCACCGAGCCCTCGACGATGCGCCGCGCGAGCCCCTCGGCGATCGCCGTCTTGCCGACACCGGCCTCACCGACCAGCAGCGGGTTGTTCTTGCGCCGCCGGCACAGCGTCTGGATGACGCGCTCGAGCTCCCGGTCGCGGCCGATGAGCGGATCGATCTTGCCCGACAGCGCGAACGCGTTGAGGTTCTGGGTGTAGTTGTCGAGCGGGCTGTTGGAGGTCTGCGCCTCCCCCTCCTGCTCGGCTTCCTGTTCGGCTTTGGCGCTCGCCTGCTGCGGCGTCTTGGTGATGCCGTGCGAGATGTAATTGACGACGTCGAGGCGCGTGATGCCCTGCTGCTGCAGGAAGTAGACTGCGTGCGAGTCCTTCTCGCCGAAGATCGCGACCAGCACGTTCGCGCCGGTCACTTCCTTCTTGCCCGAGCTCTGCACGTGCAGGATCGCGCGCTGGATCACGCGCTGGAAGCCGAGCGTGGGCTGGGTGTCGACTTCGCGGTCCGAGGGAATGCGCGGGGTCTGTTCGCCGACATGCTGCGTCAGCTGCTTGCGCAGCTCGTCCATGTTGGCGCCGCAGGCACGCAGCACCTCTGCCGCGGTCGGATTGTCGAGTAGCGCGAGAAGGAGGTGCTCGACCGTGATGAACTCGTGGCGTTTTTGACGCGCCTCGACGAACGCCATGTGCAAGCTGACTTCGAGTTCCTGGGCAATCATGCTTATGTTTCCTCCATCACGCACTGCAGCGGGTGTTGGTGCTTACGCGAAAAGCCGGCGACCTGCTGAACCTTTGTGGCGGCCACGTCCTTCGGATAGACGCCGCACACGCCGATACCATCGCGGTGCACTTTGAGCATGACCTGGGTTGCCCGCTCCCGGGTCATGTTGAAGAATTTCTGCAGAACCAGAACCACGAACTCCATGGGGGTGTAATCGTCATTGAGCAGCATGACCTTGAACATCGAGGGCGGCTTGAGTTTGCTCTTCTGAGCCTCGAGTAACGTGTTGTCCTTGTACTGCGCCATCCCTCTCCGATTCCGCTTTCTGACCCACCCCCGTTCGACCTAGGCTCCTGCGCAATGTTTCAACGTTTCTCCGCTGCAGTGCGGCCACGCTGAGCAATGGCCGCGACGCGTGCGCTTATCGTAATCAATGTGAGGGGGGGGCGCAATGTGATCCGGGGGCGGAAATCCCGTGCTTTTCACGGGGTTGCGGACGTTTTGCACATCCCCGGCCACCTCTTGACGATGTTGGGCCGGGCGCGTAAAACGCGACCTGTGTTTGGATTCAGGCTGTCTGGTGCGCCATCGAACGGGGCGGGCAGGCCGGAAGTTCAGGCATGGCCCGGGTGCGCCCGGTTGGGAAACGAACGAGGGACGTAATATGGCAACAGGCACCGTGAAGTGGTTCAACGACGCGAAGGGTTACGGTTTCATTACGCCGGACGACGGTAGCGAGGATCTGTTCGCGCACTTTTCCGCCATCAACATGGGGGGATTCAAGACCCTCAAGGAAGGCCAGAAGGTCAGCTTCGACGTCGTGCAAGGCCCGAAGGGCAAGCAGGCTTCGAATATCCAGAAGGTGTGAGCCCGGCGCTCACCGCTGGAAACAAAAAGGCCGCCCACGGGCGGCCTTTTTGTTTCCAGCGGTGAG
>Ga0209536_100002828_pt1 | contig 28118 bp, 26 predicted proteins | sample DeeMarSeWOR28_12_FD_187461 | JGI IMG/M metagenome (GOLD analysis project Ga0209536, IMG submission 187461) | Marine sediment microbial communities from White Oak River estuary, North Carolina - WOR-2-8_12 (SPAdes) (version 2) | ecosystem: Environmental > Aquatic > Marine > Intertidal zone >... | reverse complement strand
GCCAAAGGCAAAACCTTGGAAGGCATAAAAGCCGACGAATGGGCTTTTGAACGCCATATTCTGATGACAAAAGCCAAACTTGAAGCCCGATTGAAGCCCAAAGACATTATCTTTTTCGATCGCGCAGTGCCCGACAGCATTGCCTATTATCAATTGTGTGGATTAGATCCCACCGAAGCGCGGCAGATGAGCCAGGCAATTCGCTATCGAAAAATATTTCTTTTGGAAAGGCTCGCATTTTTGGCAGACACGGTGCGGTCCGAGGATGAAACGACGGCCGACCGTTTGAGCCATCTTATCGAAGAAAGCTATCAATCGCTGGGCTATAATCTCATTTATGTGCCAGTGGGTAGCGTTGAGGATCGTACTGAATTTATTCTAAACCGAATTTAGCAATTTTTCGCATTCCTTTTGGGACAGGTACCGCCAGCTGCCTAATGGCAGCTTGCCCAGTTTGATATTGGCTATTCGAATTCGCTTTAGTCCAACAACCTGATTGCCCACTTTACGAACCATACGCCTGATTTGTCTGTTTTTTCCTTCCTTTAAAACCATACGAAAGCGTCTGGCCGAAATTCGCTCAATGCGCGCCGGGCGCGTTCGGGTGCCCATCATCGGCACCCCATTTGCTAGTTTGTGCAATGCACCTTTAGGAATGGGCTTGGCGACGGTAACGACATATTCCTTCTCATGTTGAAATGATGGATGCGAAAGACGATGATGCAGTTGACCATCATTGGTCAACAGCAAAAGCCCGCTTGAATCCTTATCCAGACGTCCGATAGGATAGACTCTTTCTGAAAGGCCTAAGAGATCCAGTACAATTTTTTCACCGGGTTGATCGCAGCTGGAGACATAGCCTTTGGGCTTATTGAGCGCGATATAGATGGGTGCGATATCGGATTCAATGGCGTCTCGATCGACTTCAACAAGATCTTTTTCCGGATCAACTTTAACACCCAGTTTGGTAACCACTTGCCCGTTCACTTTGACCCAGCCGGCTTTAATATATGCTTCTCCCTTGCGCCGGGAACATATGCCCGCTTTGGAAAGAAATTTTTGCAACCGCATCTCAGCCATAAACCGAATACCCTTCGCCTTTAAATGTCCTCTACTCAGTTTTCATATTTGCTATCGGGCGCACCGATAAGCAAAGCGCATAGGGCAGAGGGCATAGGGTAAAAATCCAAATTTGGGCTCCTAATCAAAGCGATTAACCCTTTGCGCTATGCACCATGCGCTTTGCTTTATGTTTAATTAGAACACCGCCATCGGGCGAAAGATGAGGGTTTAAAAGCAATTTTCAACTTCTGTAATCGGCATTGATGCGCACATAATCGACGGAAAAATCGCAGGTAAACACCGCCGCCCTGCCCCGGCCAGCATTTAAATCGATGCGAATGGCAAACTCCGGCTTTTTGAGAACCCGGGTCGCTTGACTTTCTGCTTTTTTACCGCACCCCGTACCCTTTCGAACCATGCACACATCCCCAAAAAAAACATCCACCCGCTCTGTTTCAACAGGCACCCCTGCTCGGCCGACAGCAGCAAGGATTCTTCCCCAGTTGGCATCTTCACCAAACAGAGCGGTTTTTACCAGATTCGAATGCGCGACGGTATCGGCGATTTGGCGGGCTTCGGAATCTGAGGTGGTGCCTTGGACGATAATTTCGACCAGCTTGGTGGCACCTTCGCCATCTCCGACCAGCTGTTTACCCAGCGACAGTAAAACAGCATCCAACGTATCTTGAAAAGCCCTTTTTGCAGCATCCCCTTTGACCGCAGCGCCACACAGACCGTTGGCCAACAACAGGCCCGTATCATTTGTACTGGTGTCACCATCGATGGTGATGCGATTTAAGGTGCGATTCGTTGCCTTCACAAGCATCTCTTTGAGGAGCGCCGGCTCGGCAGCGACATCGGTCATGACAAAACACAGCAAGGTGGCCATATCCGGGCGGATCATTCCCGCTCCTTTGGCAATGCCCGTCACCGTATAAGGCACGCCGTCCAGATGTCCCTTATGACTGACCATTTTGGCAACGGTATCGGTGGTCATAATGGCCTCGGCAAAATCGTAAATGTGAGCCGCATCGAGGGCCGTAACAAGATCAGGAATCGCCTTTTGGATTCGATCGACAGCAAGCGGCTTTCCGATAACGCCCGTGGAAGCCACCAGCACGTGTTCTTCCGGAATATCAAGCTCGGCAGCCGCCCAGCGCGCCATTGAAACCGCATCGCGCATTCCTTTTTCCCCCGTACAACAATTGGCATTGCCGCTGTTGGCAATGACGGCCTGACAAACGCCTGTTGTGATGCGATCGATATCCAGAAGGACCGGGGCGGCCTTCACTTGGTTGCGGGTAAATACACCGGCCACATTTGCCGGTCTATCACAGACAATCAGCCCAAGATCCTTTTGACCGTTCTTTTTCAATCCGCAGGCAATTCCTGCAAATGTAAATCCCTGGCACATAGATCCCTCACTGTCAAACAATTGGTAATTGTCAAAAGCTCCATCACTATTGCCCTTTATATAAATAAAAACAAGCAAGCTGTCTACAAAGATTCCAGACAGCGGTCCGTATGCAGTTATTTGAGTTCGGCATTTGACAGCTCGATTTGTTTTCGCTACCCTGCACGAACAAAATAAGAATGCACACGCGTTCGCACCAAAGCACCCTCGGGGATTGCCCTGCTGTCGAAAGGATCCTAATCGGATGACTGAAAAACACCTGGCCGATTGCCCGCGATGCGGCAATGAACTCATCATTGAACGCGCTTGACCGTATGTTTATCTGTACTGTAGGTCCTGCAGTCAGCGCTTTGCGGTAAAATATTTCTCGGATTCTTTGGATGACAAACTTGAATCGGCACTCGGCAATCTACCCTGTGACAGGCTATAAAACAGATGGTTGTCAATAATCTCTTCCCGGTATTTGCTCTGCTGCTTTTCGGCCATTTGCTTAAACGCGCCGGATTGACCCATGATGCGTTTCTGAAGACGTCCGACAAACTGATCTACTTTATTTTATTCCCGCTTCTGCTTTTTTGGAAAATCGGTGCCGCATCCGACCGCATCGGCGATCCCGGACTATATAAGGCCGCCATTTGTGCGGTGGTCAGTGTATATATCCTCAGCAGTATGTATATTAAAATCTTCAGAGTCGGTGCCTTTCAGGCCGGCTCCTTTTCCCAGAGCTGTTACCGCTTCAACACCTATATCGGCATGACGGTCGTTATCAGTGCCCTGGGCGAAGAGGGTGCCCGGCAATTTAGCATCTTAATTGGTTTGATCATCCCACTGATCAATATCCTGGCCGTCAGCACCCTCACCTGGTTCGCAAAAGATAAAGTATCGCCACAGAAACGGGTGGTGCTAACCGCAAAAGCATTGCTGACCAACCCATTGATTATTGGCTGCCTTGCGGGCATCGCCTACTGGAAAATGATCGGCGGCTTTCCGGTTTTTGTCGATAATACCTTTCGGCTAACCTCTTATGTCACATTACCACTGGCGCTGCTTTCGATTGGCGGTGCGTTGACGCTCAGTGGCATTAAAAATCACTTCAAATTATCGCTTGTTGCCTGTGTGTTCAAATTGATCATTTTACCGCTGGCCGGATTCATCTTGCTCAAGTTGTTTGACACCGGCGGAATTTCTTTTAAAGTTGGTATGATATATTTTACATTGCCGACGTCAACGTCACTTTACATTTTATCTGCTCAACTCAGCAGTGATACCCAGCTGGCATCCGCGGCAATCGCTCTTTCGACGATATTGTCGTTTTTTTCGTTATCCCTGGCGTTGATTATGTAAAACAGATACACCCTCGCCCGACATAAAAGGTCATGACCAAAAATTTTAAACTAACGATCGAATACGACGGCACGCGCTATCATGGCTGGCAGCGTCAGAAAACAGATCGCAGTATTCAGGACGAAATTGAAAAGGCCCTTGCTAAAATGACATCCTGCAAGGTGGCGCTGATCGGTTCGGGGCGCACCGATGCTGGCGTGCATGCTGCCGGCCAAGTCGCGAATTTTAAATGCGATACCCGTCTGACACCTGAAGCATTTTTCAATGGACTGAACAGTTTACTGCCCGAAGATATTATTATCAAAAATTGTCAGTGGGCTGCCACCGAATTTCATGCTCGCTATGATGCGCGTAGTAAAATTTATCAATATAAAATTTTAAACCAGTCCATTCCAGCGGCCATCGGGCGGCACTATGTGTGGTTCGTCCGCAAGACATTAGACCGGCAGACAATGCGAGTCGCAATGACCCACCTTGTCGGACGCCATGATTTTAAGGCTTTCGAAGGCAGCGGCAGCCCGCGACAGGATACGACCCGCGAAGTCATTGCAGCCGAGCTTATTGAACAGGCGGACAACATATTGATCTTTGAGATCGAAGCCGACGGTTTTTTGCGTTACATGGTTCGCAACATTGTTGGAACCATAGTGGATGTGGGATTGGGTAAAATTACGCCGGCTGATTTTAAAAACATCCTGGCGTCAAGGGATCGCTCACAGGCCAGTGCAACAGCGCCGGCACAGGGGTTAACGCTCATCAAAGTCACCTATTAGAAGCTGCCTTAAAAATGCATCTGACGTCCAATGGCTGTGTTGAAAACCGATTCAAAATGCTCGAATATTGCAGGTTGAGCCCGTTACCCGTTAGCCCGTTTGCCGTTTAAAAAAATTATTAAGCGATTTTCCTTTTTTTCGGGCTCAACGGGCTAAACCGGCTCAACTGGCCAACCGGAAAGCGTAATCTACTATTTTTAAGGCAGCTTCTGGTGGCTTTTTAATTAAAGGTTAGGGGATTTTTCTTTCAAACCCTATAGCAGAGCGGAATGAATGATCGCAAACTTAGCTAATTCAGGGAGCAGGTATTTTCTCTGCGCAATATGAATCAATAGCGGAATGAGGAATCGCAAACTTAGCGAATTCAGGGGATCATGTAGCGACTAAATTAAGAAAACGCCCCGATCCCTCATTTATAACCATATGTTAATCAAATTTTAACAAAATCTGGGGTTGATGCGTTATCTGTCCAATGGTATAGAGGCGGCTAATGAAAAATTGAGGACAGCGTTAACATCGTTTGATACCAGGCAAAAGGATTATGGCCAATGACGGATTTTAACACAATGAGCGATCAAGAACGTCGAAGCATCAGAGAAGAATTGCAACAACGCTATCAAGAAATTAAATCCCGCCAATTGGCGCTAGATATGACCCGTGGCAAACCCTGTTCTGAGCAGTTGGACCTGACACTGGGGATGCTTGCAGGTGATATCGGTCAGGCTTACCAAACCGAAGATGGCTTGGATTGCCGCAACTATGGCGGGCTCGACGGTATCCCGGCAGCCAAGGCGCTGTTTTCCGAATATATGCAGGTTGAGCCGGATGAACTGCTGATCGGCGGAAATTCAAGCCTGAATTTGATGCACGATACCATTCTGCGTGCCATGGTCAAAGGCGTAATGGATGGTGAGCCACCTTGGGGACAGCTGCCAAAAATCAAGTTCCTGTGCCCGAGCCCCGGATATGACCGCCATTTTTTTATCTGTGAATATCTGGGTATCGAAATGATTCCAATTGAAATGTCAGATACCGGCCCCGTAATGGATGCTGTTGAGGATCTTGTTGTCGCAGATGATCTGATTAAAGGAATATGGTGTGTGCCTAGATACAGCAATCCGACCGGCATCGTCTATTCCGATGATACGGTCGAGCGTCTGGCTAACATGAAAACCAAAGCAGCCGATTTTCGAATCTTTTGGGATAACGCCTATAATGTTCATCATCTCGTCGACAAGCCAGTCGCCTTAAAAAAGATCCTGTCCGCTAGTAAACAGGCAGGCAACCCGGATCGCGTTTTTATGTTTGCCTCAACGTCAAAGATCTCTTTTGCTGGAGCCGGTCTGGCGATTATGGCCGGCAGTCCGGCCAACTTGAATTGGGTTAAAAACCAGATGGCCTTCCAGACCATCGGTCCAGACAAACTCAACCAGTTGCGGCATGTTCTTTTTTTCAAAAACATGGCCGGCATTGAAGCCCACATGCAAAAACATGCCGAGATTTTAAAACCCAAATTTGATGCTGTCCAAAATGCGCTCGAAGCCGAACTGCACGGAAAACAGATTGCCCGCTGGAGCCGGCCGCAAGGGGGGTATTTTGTGAGCATCGACACGCTGGAGGGCTGTGCGGCAGCGGTCATTAAGATGGCGGCTGAAGCCGGTGTTAAACTAACACCCGCCGGCTCAACCTATCCTTACAAAAAGGATCCTATGGATCAAAATATACGCATCGCACCTTCATTTCCACCTTTGGCAGATATTCAGACCGCTATGGAACTGGTCGCGATCTGTATCCAATGGGTCAGTCTCGATAAGCTCTCTTAAAACAAAAACCCCGCCCTGAACGGGGACGGGGTCTTTAGCAAAACATTCAAAGTGCCTATCTGCTTTTACGCTTGGATGCTTTGAGCGGATTAATTTTGGCTTTGGCTTTATTGGATTCAGTCGTTACATGTGTGGCCAGGTTACAATTGCCGTTTTTCCACTTGATGGATGGATCCGGACAAGCGCTGCAATACCAGCCGGATGAAAGCTCGGCACCACGGCTGCAGCCGTTGCATTGTTCGACAATCTGGTGACAGATGCCACCATTATAGGAGCAGCCTTTAGGAGTCATAAAAGCGCACTCCGTGCCTTTTTTTATCGTTGCGCAATCCATTGGAATCACCCCCTTCCAGCGCTGAGTGGTTGTATTGAAAATTTGCGGCCAAAAATCAGCAAGATTTATGCCAGTTTGATCAAACACAAAAGGATGGGAATATAGTGGTGCAAGCGGTGCTTGTCAATAAAAATCTGCAAAAATCCAAGCTGTCTGTAACCGGGCTACCGGTCAACCGATTGCAGCCCTATAAACGCCCCAAGGTTTAACCGTCAGTGCGGATTCAGGGGCTCGCATTACGACTAGGGTGACACATTGACTTTACTATAAACGCCCTTATTTTGGCACCATTTAAGGCTTTTTGTAAATAAATTCAGATCTAACCTGTGCACCGGCATTAAAGGCCGCGGGCATCATTTTTTAACCCATGTCTTTTACTTGAGGTGATTATGGAGTCAACACCCATCCAAACCAAGATACCCAATCTGGGCCAAGCTAAAATTCCTTCACCGGTGCCCAACTGCACCAGGGGTAGTGCCAACAGCATCTCATTTGTCACAGACGATGAAAAAGTATTGATCGATGTTCGCGCGCATACCCTAACGCAGCAGATCCAAAACGGACAAACTCCAGACAGTTTTGAAAGGGCAGGCCCCAGAGATAATATTTTTTTTGACCCCAGTAAATTGCGCTGTGCTCTGGTGACCTGTGGAGGTTTGTGTCCGGGCTTAAACGATATTATCCGCTCCATCGTTTTGGAGCTGCACTATGGTTATGGCGTCCGTTGTATCTATGGTATCCGCTACGGTCTTCAAGGATTTGTACCCAAATTCGGGCATAATGTCATCGATCTGACACCTGAGGAGGTCACCCATATTCATGAGAGGGGCGGGTCGGTCCTGGGTTCCTCAAGAGGGCCGCAGGATGTTGCCGATATCGTCGACTGCCTGGAGCGCATGAATGTCGGTATTTTATTTATGATCGGCGGAGACGGCACCCTGATGGCCGCAACCCGTATCGCAGATGCAATCCTGGAGCGAAACCTGAAGATCAGCGTCGTTGGTGTCCCCAAAACCATTGATAATGATATCTACCTGGTCTCCCGATCATTTGGTTTTGAAACAGCTGTTGATGTGGCCACCCGTGCCATTACGAGTGCGCATAATGAAGCCGCCGGTTACCCCAACGGTATCGGTCTTTTGAAGTTGATGGGCCGTCACTCGGGATTTATTGCGGCAACCGCTACATTGGCACAACAGGATGTGAATTTCGTGCTGATCCCCGAAGTTGATTTCGATATGGAAGGCCCCAGTGGATTATTGAGTGCGCTTGAGAAGCGTCTGGCAGATAGGGGACATGCGGTTATCGTTGCGGCGGAGGGCGCCGGTCAAAAATTTTTTGATGACCAAAAAACCGAACGCGATGCTTCCGGCAACATCAAACTCAAAGATATCGGCCTTTACCTGAAAGAGGCGATCGTTTCTTACTTTGAGGCCAAAAGCATCGGCATCACCATTAAATACATCGATCCCAGCTACATGATCAGAAGCTTGCCGGCCAATGCCAACGATCGGGTGTTTTGCAATTTTTTAGGCCGTAATGCCGTGCATGCCGGTATGGCCGGAAAAACAAATCTATTAATCGGACACTGGAACAACTTTTTTGTGCATGTGCCCATGCAGACGGTGGCCGGCAAACGCAAACAAATCAATCCGCAAGGAACGCTTTGGCGCAGTGCCTTGGAAGCGACTGGCCAGGGGTCACTCAAGAATGATTAAAGACCGTGTTTAGTGTTTGGCAAACCCATTTACCAGCATCCGACCTTCAAGTTACTAAACACTAAATGCAAAACACGAAACACTTTTTAGTATCGCTCCAACTCGACAAACTCCCTGCCTTTTATCCGTAACAGGTGCAACTGCTTCTGGGCCTCTCCATTTTCATCAAAATGGGTCGGGCCGGTAACGCCCATAAACGTATCCATGCTGATGAGTTTATTTTTCAGATCACTTTTAAATCGAAGGTCCGGTTGCGCAAGTACGCTGAAAAGCATCATGGCCGAATCATACACGACGGCTTCGATAAAACCGGGCTTTTCCTGATAGGTCTCTTCAAAAGCGCTGACAAATTCCTGAACAACCGGTGCCGAACTTCCGGCAAAAAAGCCATCCGGCATAATGGCACCCTGCACATATTGGGGAGCCATCTTAATTAAGACCTCAGAATGCCAAAGGTTTGTGCCGAGCAGATAAACATCTTTGATATCGTGATACGCCAACTGGGGAATGATGAGACCTGCCGTTTTGGGATAATCCGGAATAAAAACGGCATCAAAATCAACAATGGCTTTCGGTTCATCCTCTTCCATATCTCGTTCACTTTTTCCCTCATCTGTATTGTCCAGATCCAATGTTTGATTCTGATCGCTTTGATCTCCGGCTTCTAAAAGGTCAGGCTCAACGGCTTCTTTTAAATCCTCAGGTATCTCATAATAAAGCCCCACCAGTTTTTTAATGGGATCAGCAAAATCCGTATGCTGCGGGTTGTAGGATTCAACGCCAACGATTTTTCCACCGTTCGCAATGAGTTCATCCCAAAACAAATTCATAAACGTGATACCGTATGTTTCATCCGGATAGAGAATGACATACCGGTACAATCCCAATGTAGAAGTGGTGTAATCAATGATGTTGCTCACCTGCATTTGCGGAGTAATAAAATTCCGAAAGACATAATCGCCGATTGAAGTAACATTGTCTTTTTGTGTCAAAGTCATGATCGGAATTTTATTTGCCTGGGATTCCACGGCAGCCACCTCAGCTGTGAGGATCGGACCAACGATGGCAGCCACCTGCTCGTCAATCAATTCTTGCATGGCTATCCGCGTCTGCTCGGGATTTCCGCCGGAATCCTTGACAATGATATTCATTTGTGGATCGCTGTTTAGGGTGCTAAATCGGTCAAGCGCGAGTTCAATGCCCTTTAAGGCCTGAAACCCAATTTTTTGATACGGGCCGCTGAGCGGCAGCAGGCAACCGAGCGTATATCGATTAAATAAAGCACTTTGTTGGATTTGCTGAATCAAATCTTCAGCCACAGGCGCATTTTCATGCGCTGGATATTCACGCAAAAAATCTTCCAGAGCCAAGAGCGCGTTATCATATTGGTCGGCAATGGCGTAATTCAAACCACGCTGAAACATCAAATCCCCCCGGGGTATGTTGGGGTCCCCGCTTTCCAGAAGCTGGTTAATTTGATCCGGATCCAGCTGGGCAATCGCTACTTTGATTTTCTGATCGATGGCCTCTTGTTCTAACTCTGTGCCAAGTCGCGCGGCTTCGCCGTAATATTGGAAGGCCTCCATGGGCGAATCCATTGCCAGGTAAGCGTCGCCTACGAGGGCATAGGTGCGAAAAATATGGGGATTTGAAGCGACACTCCATAGGACTTCAGGCGCCTGCTCGATAACCGCCCGGTAATCTTCCTGCAAATAGAAAGTTAACAAAATATCAACCTGAGCATCTGGATTGAAGGGACTCTGGGGATATTCTGAAATCAAACGCCGATAAGCACGGCGGGCCTCACCATAATTGCCCAAAGTGGTATTGATCTTGCCCATCTTCATCAAGGCAGCGGGCGCCAGGGGTCTGTCCGGATACTGGCTCAAATAGGCCTCATAGGCCTCTAAGGCCGCGGGGTAGTCTTCAGCCGCAAACAGGTTCTCACCCGTCACAAAAAGCTCATCTTCAACACCTACAGGGACCGGTCCGGTGGAGACAGGTGGTTTCTGTGCGCAGGCGCCAATAAAACACAGGGTCAACAATAATAAAAGAATACGGTTGGTCTTCATTGATGATCGTTTTACCTCTAATTATTTAATTTCTTCGTTTGGATCAGCCCATCGCTAAAATGGCTTTATCGAGGACGACGACGAGCACGAGGACGAGGACGAGTTTGTGCAACCTTCCTTTACATCGTACTCGTCGTCGTCCTCATCCTCGTTACTTATTGGTATTGTAGCAACGACTGCTTGCATCTACAAGATTATTAGCCGGTATTCCCGACACATTATTCTAGCCTGTATCCTGATACCGACGCTGTATCGCACGCAAAAAATCTAGACTGCTAAAAAAAATTTCAACGAGTTCCGGATCAAAATGCCGTCCGGCTTCACTTTCAATCGTGTCCAGCACCCTGGATTCGTCCCAGGCGTTCTTGTAGACACGCGCAGATGAGAGCGCATCGAAGACATCTGCCAAAGCCACAATTCTACCGTAAAGCGGTATCTGATCGCCTTTTTTACCCAATGGTCGACCGTCCGACTGCTCATGACCTTTCTTTGCCTTGCCGGTTTGAACGTCCACATGTCCGGGATATCCGTTTCCGTCCCAGCGCTCGTGATGGTTGAGGGCCACCTGAGCAGCAGCTTCGTCAAAATCCGACTGACGTTCAGAAAACAAGCGAGCACCGAGCACTGTATGTTGCTTCATCGTCATAGATTCCGATTGATCAAGTCGGCCAGGCTTTTTAAGGATCAAATCCGAAATGGCAATTTTACCAACATCATGGAGCATGGCTGCCATTCGCAGGATATCCCGACACTGATCGACTTCTTTTTGGCTAAAATTTCGCCTTCGCGCCCAGCGTTCGTATAACTCCACCGCATATCCGCCGACACGATTGACATGTGCTCCGGTTTCTTTGGGATCCCGCATTTCTGCCATCTGTATCATGCGCAACAAAATGGCCCGGGTCATTTGCGCACGTTGCAGTGCAATCGCTGCAATACTGGCAAAATGCAGCATCATGCGCTCGTCATCTGGCGTAAAGGCAATCACCTTTTTAGATGCATCCTCAGCATTAATGATCTGCAATATGCCGATAACGTCATCATGATGGTTTTTCAGCGGAATGGTCAGCACTGATTGGGTCTTATAATGTGTTTTTTTATCGAATTCTTTGCTGAAATGATACGGGCGGCTCGGATCTATCGAATAAACGTCTGTCAAATTAAGTGGTTTTCCCGTAGCCGCCACATAGCCGGCAATGCTTTCCTTGTTTATCGGAATGTGAAAGGTTGAATAAATGAGTTTTTCACCCTCCGATAGCCTCTGTTGCAAAGTGGTGTTTTGCGTATAGGTGAAATGAAGCATGTCTTTTTCACGGATATAAATAGAGCCGGCATCCGCATTGACGAACCGCCGGGCCTCTGTCAGGATATGTTCCATCACGATATCCAGATCTTGTACGCGGCTAAGTTCAATACTCAGGTTGGCCAAGGCCTCTAATTTTTCCTTTTCGTTGAGCATCGCACATCCTTTCTGGGACAGGTTATGCACTTAAAGAGGGAAAAAAGTAAACCGCTTTTTTAAAGTATACGCTTTTTTGGTCGAAATTTAAAATAGAAGGAATTGTTCTCCCCATTTTTAAGACTCGGGGTGATAAAAACATGGATGGCTGAATTTTGGTCATTCAGCAAACGATCCCAAGCGTTTAGATACGATAATTTGCAATCAAAAGCCGCATGTGATAAATTTTTAATATAGAATTATCAATCGGCAAACTCCATACTACTAAGGAGATTGAATATATGAACACCATCAAATATGTTTTATTAATCGCCTTTTTGTTGTTTTCGGTGAATGCTTTCGCGGAATTTTATAAATATGTCGATGAAAACGGCGACATACGGTTTACCGATGATATTAACGAGGTCCCCGAAGCGCAACGCAGCAAGATTCGCAGTTACGTGGAATCACAGAGTAAAGAAGTCCCTGAGCAACAGGAAGCGGTGGAAAATCAAGCCGAACCGGAAGAAACAGAGCCAGCCGAGCAACAGGCAAATATCCCGGATTTATCAGAAGATGAGCCCGAAAGCCTTAACGATAACAAACAACGGTTGGATCAGATGAGGGTAGAACTTGAAGAAGAATTCGAGGCCCTGACGAAAGCAAAGGAAGAGCTAGCCAAAGAAAAAGACAAGGCCATAACCCGGGAACAAATCATCGAATATAACAAGAAAATAGATGAGCTCAATGCGCGTGTAAAAGCCTACGATGAGCAAGGCAAAGCCTACGAAGCCGGGGTTGATGCCTACAACCAGCGCATCTTAGAAAAGAACGCGGCTAGAAAGAAACAAACACAATAAAAAATTGTAAATTCAAGCAACTCGGCGCGATGGTTGCGCACAACCGGATCGATTCATTCTCAACCGACTCTGGAATATCTAATAATCGAAACCACTTGCATTTCATTATCATCTAAAAGCCGGGCATTTTATTCAGCCCGACACAATCTGCACCACCCCAAGATTGCCAACTTCAGGCATCTTATTTATCTCACCGCACCAAATGCAGACCGTTCATTCTCATCATCAGCTTGAATAAAAAATATTATTGGGTATTTAAGCTATTTTTTTCTTGACAGCGAATACCTTTTATCCGTATCCTTTGCTACTTGTTGATTCACATCATTAAGGGAATATGTTATGGCCGTTAAAATATTCATTAAGCGTAACATTCCTGAAGATCAGACAAATGTTTTGTTGCCTCTTTTCAGGCGCTTACGGAATCTGGCGACTAACCAATCCGGATATATTTCCGGTGAAACCTTAAAAAGCGTAGATAATCCCCGCGAATATCTGGTCATCAGCACCTGGCAATCAATTGACAACTGGCGGGAATATGTGGTCTCCCCAGAGAGAATCGAAATTCAAAATGAAATCGATGCCCGTTTAGAAGAGGCGTCGGTTTACGAAATTTATCAATATGGATAACTGAGGTCATCAGCCTTTAAACGGTGAGCGGAAAACTAATGGTCATTACATCCGATGCCAATATCATAGTTTATCACCAAGGTCATCATCCGGCGCAGCCATTTTTGCCGGAGAGCACAGTTATGCCGCCGGAGAACTCGATTCGGCATTACGACAATTACGAACAAACGCCATTGGATAAAACGACCACTGCGAGCCACAACGCCAACCGGTATAACAACAGCCAATTTTTACATTACGCCGAAGATTATCAGATTGGACGCTTGATTGATCTCTATGCCTGACGGCGTCAAGCCTTCCTTAGTCAGATATTACGTAAACACCCGCCTGATCATAGATCTGAAATCGATATAACTATAAAGACAAACCATCGATGGCAGGAGAATGCAACCATGTCGAAAACATTTGATGAAGCGCTTAAGGTGGGTCGTCCGCCGAATATCGTGCACCTGTTCCCGAATTCAAAGGCCTTGATTGTCAGCGGCAAGTTCATCGACAGGGCCATGCTGGCCAAGGGTAAGGCGATTGCCATGGCTGCTAACGGCAGAAACAGCTTTGTCATTCGCGGCGCCCTGCGTGCCGCTCAAAAAGCCAATGCAGCCTTAATTATTGAAATTGCAAAATCTGAAGGTGGTGCCAATGCCTATTGTGCCGTCAATTACTGGAATATCGCCCGCATTGTTGATGCTGCTTGCAATGAAATGGGGATCACAGTGCCGGTGGCGATTCATGCCGACCACTATGGTATCAAAAACGATAGCGACATTGCGGCTGCCCAAATAGAAATCCCCACCCTTTTCGAGGCCGGTATGACTTCGATTGCCATCGATGCATCTCATATGGCGGATGATAAAAATTTATTGGCCAGTATCACACTCAATGAATATGTCCCCGAGTGGGCAGGTCTTGAAACCGAAGTCGGTGAAATAAAGGGAAAGGAAGGCCTCTCCACCATGGAAGAAGCCTTATTTTTAATCCAGGGACTCAACGCGCATGACATTTTCCCCGACTGGATTGCGCTAAACAATGGTACCACTCACGGCATCGAGGCTAGCGGCCAGGGAATACAAGTCGACTTAACCGCCCGCATACATGAGGCATTAAACGATTTTAAGATTTCCGGCGCACAACACGGCACCTCCGGCAACAATTCAGACCGCCTGCGTGAAATCGCCGCCAAAACACGGACTACGAAGGCCAATGTGGCAACAGCCCTGCAAATGATTTCATGGGGCCTGGAGGTCAATGATTACGGCAATGCCATCTTGGATGACAATGGTAACTTTCAAAAGGTCAAAGATGCCGGGGTAACCGAGCCCATGTGGACTGAAATGCAGGCCTACGCCCAAGAACAGGGATACAAGGGCGGAAATTTCAAAAAATTAAATCTACCCTTTGAAAACAAACTGCTCGGTCAGACACAGGCTGTTCGCGAACGAATGATTCAGCGGGTAGAGGATTTTGCCTACAATATGATCGTCAATGTCTTCAACGCCGAAAATACAGCGCCATTGGCCATTGAAGCCCTTCTTGATACCGGATCTTATAATTGCGGCCCCAAGGCGCAGCGCATCGAAGATCCTCAGAAGTGGACGCCCGAGCTGATTGAAGAACGTGCTGCTAAAATCGATAGTGACAAGGGGCCCGCCGGTGACTTTGACGATTAATGCAACAGATCCCAGGCGACAATACAATTTCTAAGCTCGATCAAAGCCGCTTAAGGCCCTCTGCGGATAAGCGTTCATTAATGCAGTGGTTTTCAGGCCTAAATACGCCCACCCGACCCATCCGGCTGTTTTTACCATATAAATAATAATAACAATTAGTTAAAGTATTTATTGCCCATTGTAGGCTAATTTTTCCCTAAAGTTAAATGACCGCAAGCCGATATTTAAGACTGGGGGAAATTGTTTTATGATTGTGTCCAGTTATCAGATTCATAATGTGTTAAATACGTACAGCAAACAGCTCAGTCAGGGCCGAAGCCCCCAAAAGCAGGAAGGAGAAAAGAAAAAGCAACTGTCCGATCAGATTCAGCTGTCGACCAAAGGCAAACGACGCGCTACCATTGAAAAAGTCTCTAGCGATATTTTAAGCAAAATTGCCGATTTTGGCGCCAACGGTCAACATAAAAACAGTGCACAATCGCTGTCTGGAGGTCATGCAAAAAAGACCCTTGAATCCGATGACAAAAAAGAAAGCGCGTTTGTGTTTAATAGTATTGACAATTTAAACAAAAAAACAAAGACCGCGTTATCAGTCCGAGATACGGATTTTCTGATCAACAAAGTCGAACAGCTTGCAAAGGATACGGTCGAGGAGGACGCTGCCAACTAACGAAAAGCAGCATATGCATGTGAGTCAGAAAGACTCATTCAAACCAAAAGGAGGACACCATGCTGGATGCTATTGGAGACGCCGCCATGCAACAAACGGTGCGCGCAAATTACGATAGTGAGATGCACGACCAGGAATACGCTATCAAAAAGAGTGATGAAAATCGCAAGCAAAGACCCGTTGAAAAAGCGGAAACTAGTGCCAAATCCGAACAGAATCAAGAGCAGGAAGAGCAGATCCGAAGAAAGAACACTGTGGAAAACGGCGACATAGTTGTTGAAGAATATAACGAAAACGGGGAAATTGTTCGCAAGATACCCCCGGGCTATGTGCTGGCGAATGAAATGGCCTGATACAGCATTTTGGGCCATTTGTTTGATAAAAGCGTTTTGAATTTAGACAAAGGACTCATCTGACATTACACCCTGTTGGTGCTAGAGGACTGACAGTTGCTGTCGGCACCATTCAGCGGTATTGTTTTGCCCTAACGCTGAGAACACTATCCTACCAGGTCTTGCGGATCTTTACGCCGCTTTTGTCCAGAAAGGACTTAATTTCCGTTATCGTATACGTCCCATAGTGAACCATCGAAGCAATCAGAGCCGCATCGGCCTTGGCTTCGGTCAGGACATCCCGCAGATGCTCGGGAGTACCGGCGCCGCCGGAAGCAATGACAGGAATATCAACACTTTCAGAAATCAGAGTTGTCAATTTCAATTCATAGCCTGCTTTAGTGCCGTCGGCATCAATCGAATTCAGGCAGATCTCCCCTGCCCCGAGGTTTTGAGCCTCAATCGCCCAGTTTAACGCATCCATCTTCATGGGCGTTCTGCCCCCGTTGATAAATATTTCATAGCCCGAAGGCAATTCTTTGCTATTGCCCACAAATTTCGCATCCATACCGAGAACAATACACTGGCTGCCAAATGCATCTGCTCCTCGAGCAATAATGTCCGGATTTTTAACCGCCGCACTGTTGACGCTTACTTTTTCGGCGCCGGCCAAGAGGACATTTCGCATATCCGCTACGGTTCGAATCCCACCCCCCACAGAAAACGGAATAAATATCGTTTCGGCGACCTGTCGAACAACATCCAACATGATATCGCGTTTTTCGTAGGAGGCTGTGATATCGTAAAATACAATTTCATCGGCACCGGCTTCGTAATAGAATCGGGCCATATCAACCGGATCACCAATATCGATATTATTCTTAAATTTAATGCCTTTAGTCGTCTTGCCCTCACGTACATCCAGGCAGGGTATAATGCGCTTGCTCAGCATGATTCATTCCTTACATGGTCTCAAATTGCAAAGAATACAGAAAATTCGAAATTGGCTTTAGTAAAAGTATAGGCCAAAAGCTGTCTTAAAAATAGCAGATCACTTCCAAGGGCGCGGCGTAAACCGATTCAAAAACGGAGCATACACGTTAGTATTCGAGTATTTTGAATCGGTTTACAACAAAGCCATTGGGCGTTAGATGCATTTTAAAGACAGCTTTTAGGGTTGCCATTTGCAGAAGTTATCCAACACCCTCAACCCCGGCGGGCCGCTTTTTTCAAGATGAAATTGAGTTGCGAATAAATTGTTCAAGCCAATAATGGATGCAAATGAAATCCCATATTCCGTTTCGGCAATCACACAATTCGAATCCCGCGGCGCCGGATAGTAGCTGTGCACAAAATAAAATTCATCAGCCGCGCTGATACCGGATAGCAGCGGGTGGGGTTGCTTGATATTCAGCCCATTCCATCCCATATGCGGAACCTTCAGCCTTTGGCCATCTTCGGATCGATTATCGGGCGAAAAGCTGCGTACTGTTCCATCGATAATTCCCAGACAGGGCGTATCATTTTCTTCGCTATGCGCCAGAATGATTTGCGAACCGATGCAGATACCCAGAACCGGTTTGCCAACGGCAAAGGCATCTTTGATGACCCGGTCCAGGCCATTGCGCCGCAAGCTTTGCATGGCTGCTCCCGCCGCACCAACCCCCGGGAAAATGATGCGTTCGGCAGCTTTTATCTCAGCCGCTTCTTTAGTTATCACACAGTCAATGCCCAGGTATGAAACCGCACGCTGCACACTGGTCAAGTTACCGGCATCATAATCAATAATCGCAATCATCGTAAATCATTCAATCCTTTTCGGTCATTTCAATGAAACGCTTTTCAAAGGCTTTGATCGCTCCGGAAAGCGCGGTTTCAGGGTGAATTTTTAACAGTCGCGCCAAATTGACCAGTGAAAATATATAGCTCCCGAAATCATTTAAAAGTCGGTCCGGATCGTCGTTTTCAATGGCCTGCTTTAGCTGATTAAACTCGGAGGTCAGCTCGTTTAGCAAGCTTTTGCAATCCTGGCGGCTAAAGCCAGAGCGTGCCGTTCGCTCGCCAATCTGGTATGCTCGCATCAGGGCCGGCAGGTTTTTAGGCACGGAATCGATGACAGATTGAGGTTCAACACGCTTCTTTTCGTTCTGTTTAATTTCCTGCCAATTTTGCCTGATCTCATCGGTGTTCTGCACCTTGTCTGTGCCGAAAACATGCGGATGACGCCTGATCATTTTAGCGGTTATATCACGCGCAACATCGTCAATGGCAAAGTGGCCCTTTTCCTGAAACAATTGGGTGATGAAGATAATGTGAAATAGAACATCCCCCAATTCTTCTCTAACCGCTTCAACCTGGTCTGATTCAATAGCATCGGCAAGTTCATAGATCTCCTCGATCAGATAAACGAGCATGCTTCTGGGCGTTTGCTTTCGGTCCCAGGGGCATCCGTGCTCACCGCGCAGCAATTCGACCAAGGCGACTAATGCTTTGACCGAATCCTTGGTTGCTTTTATTTTTGAATTTTCCACGCTTTTTTGAATTCGTCGAGTTTCGTAAAAAAATCTTTCTTCATGTCATCAGAGACAAGACCGACCATTTTTTCAGAAATCCAGATGACATGCGGGGCGAGAATAGATTTTTTGATTATCGGTGCTCCTTTGGAGAGAAAAGTGGTGAGAATAATGAATATAACCGATACAATTAATACTCCCTTAATTAATCCAAATCCAAGGCCACAGATGCGATCGATCCATCCTAAAAAGGCAACGTTCAACAAATATTTGATGACGACCCCTAGGATGCTGATGATAATGAGGATACCACAAAAAACAATTAGAAAACTCAGTATGTTAAGATATGATTGTTCATCGATTATGCCTGACAGCAATTTGGCCACCATCGGATAATAGGAGTATGCGGCATAGAATCCCCCCAGAACACCAATAATTGATGATACTTCTTTGACCAGGCCCCTAAAAAGGCCCCGGACAATGCTGTAACCCATTATAAGTATAATAAATACATCGAAAGGATTCATTTAATCACATGGAGGGCAAAAGATAAAGTACTTTCAAAGTGCATGATGACCCAACATCCGTCCCGACCAATTGAAACAGCTGCCGTTTATATCCGCATCCGCCGGTTCAACTAACAGAGCCGATATGGGGAGTCAAGGTATTTTTATGGTCCAAAAGTGCACTCTGATTTGTAATTTGAGCCGGTTCGGTCTACAATTAAAACTTGAAACTAGCTTGCAATCATTTTAAGTTGTGATAGGACATAGAGCCCGCGATTAAAATGATCAATCGCTGTTTCAGCAGATCACAGAACTACGGTCCTGTGGCTATCACCTTTGAGATGAACAAGATTTCAGAAAACAAACAAACCACTGTCGATTTTGCCGATATTGAGCTAGCCCGGCAATTATTTGGGGAGCACAATCGCCATTTACAGCTTATTGCCGCGGCAACCGATACGGCTGTCAATGCCAGAGGCAGTACGGTGTTTATTCAAGGAGAGTCTATTGCGGCGCAATTGGCCCAAAATGTTCTTGAGCAGCTTTACGGCATATTAAAAGAAGGTTATCCTGTACACGCCAATGATATTGATTACGCTGTGCGGGTACTCAGCGGAAATGACCGCGCTGATCTGAAGAAAATATTTTTAGATACGGTTTTCATCACCTCGAAAAAGACAACCATAACGCCCAAAAGTCCGGCTCAGAAAGAATATATTGATGCCATGCGAAAGTATGATATTGTTTTCGGAATTGGTCCGGCCGGCACGGGCAAAACCTACCTGGCAATGGCCATGGCGGTTTCAGCCCTTACGAAAGGTGTTGTTGATCGAATTATCCTGACGCGTCCGGCAGTAGAAGCCGGCGAGGAATTGGGCTTTTTGCCTGGTGATCTGGCCGAAAAGGTCGATCCCTATTTGAGGCCCCTTTACGACGCCTTGCATGATATGATTCGTTTCGAGAAAGTCGCTAATTTGATGCAAAAAGGAGCAATTGAAGTAGCACCGATTGCCTTCATGCGAGGTCGCACGTTAAATGATTCCTTTATTATTCTGGATGAAGCCCAAAACACGACTCCGGAACAGATGAAAATGTTTTTAACCCGGATTGGATTCAACTCAAAAGCGGTCATTACCGGAGACATAACCCAGATCGATCTTCCGATGGAAAGAACGTCTGGGTTGATTCAGGCTAAAAATATTTTACAAGGCATTGATGGCCTTAAGTTTGTCTTTTTTTCAAAAACGGATGTTGTCCGGCACAGGCTGGTCCAGGAGATCATTAACGCCTATGAGCAGCTGGATGCCGCCAAAAACAACAAAAACCAGGATAGCGAGAAGACCGGATCGGAAAACGCCCCTTCCGAAAACAGCTGAGTCAACAGCCCCCTGGACCGCAGGCGGCGCCGTAGGCCTTCTTCAGCAGCACATGCCATGTATTTGCAACGCTTTTAAGGCGGCCGGCAATCCTGGCTGAATGCTTATGAATTTCGAAAAAAGCAAAGAATCGATCAACAAACTTCTGGACAACAACACACGAGTCCGGTGGGGGATTCTTGTGTTGTTTGTGATTCTATTTATTATCATTTTATATCCCAGTCTGGTCATTACCCAACACCGCTATAACCTGGGAGATGTGGTCGAACGGGATATCAAGGCACCCCGCGATTTTTTTATTGAAGATCGCAGCGCCACCGAAAAAAACCGCCAACAGGCCATGGCAGAGGTGCTCACGGTTTACGATTTTGATGCCAATTTGGCCAAAACCCTGATGCGCAATGTGACACAGGCGTTTGCCGATTTGAGAACCATTATTGAGACCGCCCAAAATGACCAACTTCAGGAATTGGAAACTGACCCACAATCCGACCGCATCCTGGCTGACGAGCCCAATCCTTCTGTGCAAACACTGATTTGGGAAAACCATGCGAAATTTGAGGAAGCCATCGGCATTCGCGTCAGCAAAGGCGCTTATCAGGCGCTTGCCAAAGAGGCGTTTTCCAGTGATGTGGCGGATCTGATTGTTAAAATTCTAAATGCTATTTTATCGACGGGTGTCGTCACCAACAAAGAAATCCTGCTAAAGGAAGTGGACAAAGGCATTATCCTGAGAAATGTCACAACGAAAAATGAAAAATTTGTGGCCAACTTGAACCCGTTTTATGGTCTCAACCAGGCCAAGGCCATGGTCCGCAGTATCGGCCAGCCCTACTTTCAGGAACTGGATTATACTTTAAAAAACCTGGTCGTTGATTTTGTTCAAGAACTCATACAGCCCAATATCACCCTCAACCGCAGCGAAACACAGGAACGGCAAAATAAAGCTGCCGCTGACATCAAACCGGTGCTTTATAAAATCAAGGCCGGCGAAATGGTACTCAGAGAAGGTTCGCTGGTGACTGAATTTGATTTGGTCAAACTGGAAGCACTGCAGGCCCAAACCCAAAAAGAGCAGATATTGCTCAGCAGCTTAGGTGCAGCTCTCTTGCTGATGTGTCTGCTGGTCACGACTTACATTTTGCATTTAAATCGGCAGGGTCTGATGATCAATTATCACAATAAGAATTTATTGTTGATTGCCAGCCTGGCGCTGACCTTCTTCTTTTTATCAGAGGTCTCGGTCTCTTTCTCTGAATTGCTGACCCAGAATTCACCGGTGTCCATCCCCCGCTCCTCGACCTATTTCGGTATTCCATTAGCTTCGGCCGCCATGATTATCTGCCTGTTTTTGGGACTCTCCGTGGCCGTTCCGATGGCCCTGGTAATGGCCATTGGATTTGCCCTTATTTTTCAAAACAGTTTAGAAATGTTTCTGTATTTTTTGGTCAGTGGCACAATGGCGGCTTATTGGCTGCGAAGCTGCCGCGAAAGAAAGGTATTCATCATTGCCGGCGCAAAATTGGGTTTGCTCAATATTGTGCTGGCCACCGCTATCCACTTTTATACCGGAGAATTGTCAACCGCCAAACTCATTTGGGATTGGCCGTTTGCCTTTTTGGGCGGCATCGGCGCCGGCATTGTCACAGCCGGTATTGTGCCTTTGGTTGAAATTGCCTTTGACTATACAACCGACATCACGCTCCTTGAGCTTGCACATCTGGACCGGCCAATCATGCGCCGTTTGATGATCGAAGCACCCGGCACCTATCATCATTCGGTTATCGTCGGCTCTCTGGTGGAAGCCGCTGCCACGGAAATCGGTGCGAATCCGATGCTCGCAAAGGTATGTGGTTACTATCATGACATCGGTAAAATTAAAAAGCCGCTGTATTTTATCGAGAACCAGACGGATGGCAAAAATAAACATGATAAACTGGCACCGTCCATGTCGGCGTTGATCCTGATTGCCCACATTAAAGATGGGGTTGAGATCGCCAAGGAAAATAAGCTGGGTCAGTTAATCAGTGATACCATCCGCCAGCATCATGGCACCAGCATCATTAAATTTTTTTACGAAAAGGCCAAACAAAAAAAGGGGGCGGCGGCGGTCAATATTGATGATTTTCGATATCCGGGCCCCAAGCCGCAAACCAAAGAAGCCGGTCTGGTCATGCTGGCGGATGTCGTTGAAGCCGCCACACGCGTACTGGATAATCCGACCCCGTCACGAATACAGGGACTTGTCCAGAAATTGATCAATCAGATTTTTTCAGACGGTCAGCTGGATGATTGCGAATTGACACTCAAAGACCTGCATAATATTGCCAAAAGCTTCAACAAAATATTATACGGCATCCATCACCACCGTATTGAATATAGTGAGAGCCGCACAACCGGAAACGGTAATGAAAAAGGGAAATCGAAGAATGGAAGTTCAGATCGACAACCGGCAGGTAAAACACAGGATCTCAAAGAAGAAGATTCAGAAAACAGCAAAGGCCATCTTAAGCGCCTTGGGCTATCCTGACGCAGAACTTTCTATTCTTATCGTTGACGATCAACAGATTACACACCTTAATCAACAATACCTAAATCGCGAAGGCCCGACAAACGTTATTGCATTTGCAATGCAGGAAGGCCCGTTTGCAGAAATCGCACCCGATCTTCTGGGTGATGTTGTGATCTCAGTGGAAACGGCTCATCGCCAAGCCAAAAACGCCGGCCTCAGCATGTTGGACTATTTTGACCAGCTCCTCATCCACGGTATTCTTCACCTGCTGGGTTATAACCACGAAAAAGATAGATCCGAAGCGGACAAAATGGAGCAGAAGGCAAAGGAGCTACTGAAAGCCATAACCTAAATTTTTTCTTTGCATGAAAATGAATGAGAGAATTGTATTCCATTAAAAAACTGCGAGTTTCAAAAACTACACAGAAAGCAAATTGGCGCTCAAGCTATACTATGAAGGATGGATATCATTTTATCTCATTCATTTTCACCCTTTGGGCGAGTCGGAGGCTCCCATATGCTACGTTATTAAGAACGAAGCATAGTTCACTATAGCTTCGCCCTTAAATGCCTTGCCTATGGGAGCCTCCGACTCGTGCAAAATGTTGGAATGAAGATGACAATGATTGCGTATCGATTAACCGATCATAACAAAGCGAGATCAACCTTGACAAAAAGAGGGATATATCAATGGCGGGTTTAGCAGTTAAAATAGACCTGGTGGCCGCCATGCGGGAGCTTAGAAAAAGCGCATTCCCCGATCCTGTAGCCGCCGCAGTTATGGCCGAGTTGGCCGGTGCCGATGGCATCGCCATTCACCTGCGGGCAGATCGGCGGTACATTCAGGAAAGAGATGTCCGAATATTGCGACAAACGGTTCATAGCAAGCTGATCCTGGAAATGGCGGCGACCACCGAAATGGTTGGTATGGCCCTGGATATCAAACCGGATCATGTTACCCTGGTGCCCGAAAAACGGGAGGAATTCAGTGCCGGCGGTGGTTTGGATCTTATCGTCCATAATGTGGAAATCAGAGAAATCGTTGACACGCTGCAAGACAGCGACATCCCGGTCGGCATCCTAATCGACCCCGATCCAGAACAACTCAGGCAGGCCCATCGCACCAATGCCAAAATCGTGGAACTGCATACCGGTGGTTATTGCGATGCCAAAACATCTAAAACACGGCATCAGGAATTTTTAAAGCTGGTGGACGCCGTTAAGCTGGCCCATAAGCTCAATCTCAATATTAAAGCCGGTCACGGCCTTTGCTACAAGACCATCAAAACATTTAAGGGTCTTGCTGAAATCGATGAATTCAGCATTGGCCACAGTATTATTTGGCGCGCAGTTTTAACAGGCATGGAAAAGGCCGTCAAAGAGATGATTGATCTTATACACTCCCTTTAAATCCCCTAGTGTCATGTCCATGGAAAAGAGAATTTTACCACGAAAGCAAGAAAGCATTAAAGCACGAAAAACCAGAACATCAAATTTCGTGCTTCAGGATTTTCGTGTTTTCGTGGTTAGATTAACCCTTAGATTACCGCATAGCCATTCAACTGGTAGGATTGCTGTTTTGTAACGCATTTGCATTTGGGGTCTCAAATGATTCTTGTAACCGCTGCTGAAATGCAGAAAATGGATCGCCAGACAATCGAAACGCATGCGATTCCCGGCTTACAGCTTATGGAAACCGCCGGACAGGGCGCTGCGGTCATGTTGCTTGCTGAATTTGCCGATCGGGCCGAAGACGGTGTCAGCCTTCTATGCGGTAAGGGAAACAATGGCGGCGACGGGTTTGTGATCGCCAGGGAGCTCGCTGCCAAAAACATTGATGTGGTGGTCTATTTACTGGCCAAAGCCGATGCGGTCAGCGGCGATGCCGCAACTAACCTCAAGCGTCTGTTCGAGTTAAACATACCCGTCATTGAAGTCGCGGACGAAGAAGCATTTGCCAAAATTAAACCCGATCTATCCCGTTCAGGTCTGCTGGTGGATGCCATTCTGGGTACCGGTTTGACATCGGATGTCAGAGGTTTTTTTAAGGTCGTCATTGATTTCATCAATAGTACGGGTATCCCCGTATTTTCCGTGGATATTCCATCAGGCCTGAATGCAGATACGGGACAGCCCTGCGGAACCGCAATCCATGCGCAAGGTACGGCGACTTTTGCACTGCCCAAAATCGGTCATTACACCTATCCGGGCGCTGAATACACCGGCAAGCTTGACATTATCGATATTGGCATACCGCAGGCTGTTGTGGAAGCCGTCGGCCCGAAACAATTCCTGCTGACCGCCGATCGTATTCGATCCTATTTTCAGCCGCGTGCTGCCGAAACACACAAAGGCAAAACCGGCCACTTACTGGTCGTCGCCGGCTCAACGGGAAAAACCGGAGCAGGCGCCATGACAGCCGTCTCTGCCATGCGCGCCGGTGCGGGATTAGTCACGCTGGGGGTTGCTGAGAGCCTCAATCCGATAGTAGAATCTCAAGTTTTGGAAGTAATGACCACACCCTTACCCCAAAGCCAAACTGGCATCCTGGGCGACAGTGCGCTGGATGAGATTCTGGCGTTGACACACGGAAAGACATGTTTGGCTATCGGGCCGGGTATCGGCCAGGCCATGGAAACCCGGAGCCTTGTCGCAAAGATCATACCGCAAATCGACATTCCGATGGTCATTGATGCCGATGGTCTCAACAATGTCGCCGGACAAACCCAGCTTCTGAAAAAACTGAAAGCCCCACTCGTGCTGACGCCCCATCCCGGAGAAATGGCCCGGCTGATCGAGAGCACGCCCGCAGCAGTCCAACAGAATCGGCTCAAGTGCGCCCGAGATTTTGCGACCCAATTCGGTGTGCACGTTGTCTTAAAAGGCGCCGCAACCGTCATCGCCCATCCCGATGGCACTATTTTTATTAATCCTACCGGCAATCCGGGCATGGCCTCCGGTGGTATGGGAGATGTCCTCACCGGCATCTTGGCTGGATTTATCACACAGGGTTTTTCTCCGAAGGCAGCTGCTCATGCCGCTGTCTATCTACATGGCGCCAGCGCTGACACCTTGGCAAAAGACATGGGACCCATCGGTTACTTGGCCAGTGAGGTGATGAACGCCATCCCAGGTGAAATCAGGAAGATACTGGCCTAACTATACCTAAAGTTATTGGTTATTTGTTATTCGTTATTAGATTTGAGCCCATAACAAAAACGGTCAAACGTTTCAGACGAATAACCAATAACTGATAACCAATAACTATTTACAGGCGCATGGCTGAACAACATATCCAGATCACGACATATTCTACAGCCGAAACCCGGCAACTGGGGCGAATATTAGGTGCTACCCTACAGCAACCCGTCACTATTGCGCTTACCGGTGGTCTCGGAAGCGGTAAAACCGTATTTGTACAGGGACTGGCTCAAGGTCTGGATGTTTCCGACCAGTATTATATTACCAGCCCCACGTTCACCATAATGAATGAATACCCCGGACGTCACCCTTTGTACCATGTAGATCTTTATCGAATCGAACACCTCTCGGAGCTGGAGGACATCGGCCTGGAAGAAGCGCTGCAGGCCGATGCCGTCATTGCCATCGAATGGGCCGAAAAGCTTTCGCAGGATATGCTTTTAGACCATCTGCAGCTGCGGTTTGACATTATCGACGAGAACAGCCGACGTATCGACATATTTGCATATGGACAACCGACCGCTAATCTGCTAAAAGCTCTGGAATTCTAATCTAGGAATGTAATATAATAATAGGAAAAATTGGAGAAGAAACGGTGGCTTTAATTGTTCAAAAATACGGGGGCACCTCGGTTGCCAATCTTGAACGAATTCAACATGTGGCCGCCCGGGTTGCGAAAACATATGATCAGGGCAACGCGGTCGTTGTCATTCTTTCAGCCATGGCCGGCATCACCGACAACCTGATTGATATGGCCAGTAATATCGCCCACGCGCCGGACAAACGAGAGCTGGATGTTCTGCTGGCCACCGGTGAGCAGACGACTTCCGCCCTGCTGGCCATGACGCTCAAATCAATGAATTACCCGGCCCAGTCACTGCTGGGGCATCAGGCTGAAGTTCTGACCGACCAATGCCACGGTAATGCCCGCATTCTCGACATTCGGGCCAAGCGTATTCAAGAATTGCTGGACGACCGTCACATCGTTGTGGTAGCCGGTTTTCAGGGCTGCGATCCGAATGGTAACATTACAACCTTGGGGCGTGGGGGATCGGATACATCCGCCGTCGCCATTGCCGCGGCACTCAAAGCCGATGTCTGTGAGATCTATACCGATGTGGATGGTGTCTACACAGCCGATCCCAACATTTGCCCGCAGGCCCGCAAGCTGGATGCCATTTCCTACGATGAAATGCTGAACATGGCCAGCCTGGGAGCAAAGGTTTTGCAAATTCGCTCGGTGGGTTTTGCCAAAAAATTTAACATACCGGTGCACGTCAGATCATCGTTCAGTGAGGAGGAGGGAACCATGGTAGTGGATGAAAATTCCGGAATGGAACGCCTGGTGGTATCCGGCGTCACCCATGATAAGGATCAAGCTCGCATCACCTTAAAAAAAGTCCCGGATGTGCCGGGAATTGCGGCAAAGATATTTACGCCGGTGGCCGATGCCGGAATCGTCGTGGACATGATTATTCAAAACACCCGGGCCGAGGGGCAAACCGATTTAACGTTCACCGTTCCCAGAGGCGATTTTAAGCAGGCGTTGGATATGGAGACGACCATTGCCAAAGAGATTAAGGCTGAGGATGTGTTCGGTGACGAAAAAATTGCCAAGGTCTCGGTCATTGGGGTGGGAATGAAAGATCACTCCGGGGTCGCTGCCAAAATGTTCAATGCCCTGGCCAAAGAAAATATCAACATCATGATGATCAGCACTTCTGAAATTCGAATTTCCTGTATCATCGAAGAAAAATACACCGAACTGGCCGTGCGTGTGCTGCACACTGCTTTTGGGTTGGATAAGGATAATAATCAGTAGGTTATAAATTCGCATTTTATCAAATTGCCTCTTGGGCAACAAAATGGGCAACAT
>Ga0209536_100002827_pt1 | contig 28130 bp, 27 predicted proteins | sample DeeMarSeWOR28_12_FD_187461 | JGI IMG/M metagenome (GOLD analysis project Ga0209536, IMG submission 187461) | Marine sediment microbial communities from White Oak River estuary, North Carolina - WOR-2-8_12 (SPAdes) (version 2) | ecosystem: Environmental > Aquatic > Marine > Intertidal zone >... | reverse complement strand
CATCTGAAGGGAAAAAACGGCAGCGGTAAAACGACATTGCTGCGCTCGCTCTGTGGGCTGTTCCTGCCAGACAACGGCGATATTCGCTGGAAAGGTACTGCCATTCACACACTCGGTGAGGACTTTCTCGGCGATGTGGTCTACCTCGGTCACCAGAATGGCATCAAGGATGACCTGACGGCGTTGGAGAACCTGAGCATCTCCGCCGTGCTCGACGGTGACGAGGCCGATGAGAATCAGATCGGTCGGGCACTGGATCAAATTGGGCTTCGCGGTTATAAGGACCTGCCCACGCGCGTCTTGTCCCAGGGACAAAAGCGCCGGGTGGCACTGACGCGGTTGCTGCTGACCAGATCCCCGCTCTGGATTCTGGACGAACCGTTCACGGCACTGGATACCGGTGCCGTCGATCTGTTGCAGGGAATCATTCGCGACCACACCGCCAGGGGCGGCATGATCATTATCACCACCCACCAGGAAGTCGAACTAACAACCGGTCAGGTGCGTCAACTGGAGCTGGGCAATTGATGTCTGGCGAGAATGACCATGTTTAGGACTTTCCGAGTCGTCGTCATGCGCGACCTGACCCTGGCCATGCGTCGCCGCACTGACCTGCTCACCACCCTGTTCTTCTTTATTATTGTCGTCAGCCTGTTCCCGCTGGGCGTAGGAACTGAAAAGGCCATTTTGCGCCAGATTGCGCCAGGCATCGCCTGGGTGGCCGCCCTGCTGGCTTCGATGCTGGCGCTGGAACGCCTGTTCGCCAGCGATTTTCAGGACGGCACTCTGGAGCAAATGCTGCTGGCGCCGCAACCCTTGTCGGTACTGGTGCTGGCCAAGGTCCTGGCGCACTGGCTTTTAACCGGTTTGCCGCTGGTTTTGATCGCCCCTCTGGTCGGGCTACAATACGGCCTTTCCGCGGGCTCGCTCGGCACCATGATGCTGGCCCTGTTGATCGGCACGCCGACCCTAAGCCTGGTCGGTGCCATCGGCGCAGCACTGACGCTGGGGCTGCGCGGAGGCGGTGTGCTGTTATCGTTGCTGGTTCTACCGCTGTATATCCCGGTACTGATTTACGGTGCGGGTGCAGTTAGCGCCAGCGCAACGAGCATGGCAGATACGCAACCATACCTGATGCTCTTAGCAGGTTTTATGATTTTCGCGCTGGTACTGGCACCGTGGGCAACGGCCGCGGCGTTGCGAATCTCCAGCGAATAATTAATTTACAAGGTTTGTTGTTACGTGAGCATAAACTGGTTTAAGTATTCCTCCCCCCAGACGTTCTATCCCCTGGCTGGAAAATTGACTCCGTGGTTCAACTGGACCGCGGGGATACTGGCAGTGATCGGGCTTTACTGGGGATTTTTCGAGACACCTCATATTCTTAGCGAGCAGAAGCAGTACTACCGAATCCTGTTTGTCCACGTACCCGCGGCCTGGATGTCAATGTGGCTCTACCTGATGATGGTCGGCTGGGCGGTAGTCGGCCTGATCTTTAATACTCGCCTGTCATTCATGATGGCGGCGGCGATTGCACCCAGCGGTGCGATCATGACCTTCCTGACACTCTGGACCGGTGCCTTCTGGGGCCAGACCAGCTGGGGCACCTGGTGGGACTGGGACCCGAGAATGACCTCGGAATTGATCCTGTTATTCCTGTATGTCGGTTACATGGCCTTACAATCTGCTATCGACGATACACGTCGGGCTGACCGGGCATCGGCGCTGCTGGCACTGGTTGGTGCCATATGTATCCCGATAATTTACTGGTCGGTGAACTGCCCGGATCCAAACGAATGCACGGCATTGCACCAGCAGTCGTCGATGTCCGCGGTCGAGCCCAACATCCGGATCGCATGGCTGATCATGGTGGTTTCGTTCTGGATGTACGCCTTCGCCATCGCCTTCATGCGGGTAAGAAACGTCATTCTTGAGCGCGAACGCAACGCCTCATGGGTGGCAGAAATGACGGGGAACGAAAAATGAGCTGGTCTGAATTTATTTCCATGGGTGGCTACGGCTTCTATGTCTGGATGTCGTTTGGTATGACTGCCCTGCTAATTGCTGCAGAAGTGGCTTACGTTAAACATCAGCGCAGAAACATCCTGAAGCGATTGCAGCGCATGGCGCAAATGAACACAGAGGTAAAACAGTGAAACCGAGACACAAACGACTGATACTCATCGTAATTGCTATCGCAGGCCTGGTCGTTGCCAGCGTCCTGGTGATGAATGCCCTGCGCAGCAATACATCCTATTTCTTCAGCCCGACCCGCATCGTTGCCAATGAGGCACCGCGCGACCGCACCATTCGCATCGGCGGCGTGGTAAAGAAAGACAGCATCAAGCGCCTGAAGGGCCTTGATATGGAATTCATCGTGACCGACAACGTGGCAGACGTGAAGGTGTTCTATAGCGGCATTCTGCCTGACCTGTTCGCCGAGGAGAAAAGTGTGGTGACCAAGGGCAGGCTGCAGGCCGACGGCAGCTTCAAGGCAGAACAGGTACTGGCCAAACACGATGAGAAATATATCCCACCCGAAGTTGCTGAAGCCATGGAACGTGCAAAAGAACTGAAGGCAAAACAAAAGTGAAGAAGTTCATCATTCCCCTTGTCGCCTTTGCCTTGATTGGCGCACTGCTCTGGAAAGGCCTGTCACTCGATCCCAAGCGGATTCCATCGCCTTTGATTGGTAAAGCGCTGGCGGAATTCTCGCTGGCGCGGGTAGATCAACCCGCCAAGATGGTGGCGCCGAAAGATCTCTATGGCCGCGTCTACCTGCTGAACGTCTGGGCCTCCTGGTGTGTCGCTTGTCGACAGGAACACCCGTTGCTGATGGAAATCGGACGCACCAGGCTGGTGCCGCTGGTGGGACTGAACTACAAGGATAAGCGTGACGATGCACTCGGGTTTTTATCGGGCATGGGCGACCCCTACGAGATGAGCCTGTCAGACACCAACGGACGCGTTGGCATTGATCTTGGCGTTTACGGCGTACCGGAAACGTTTGTGATCGATAAGCAGGGAATTATTCGCTACAAGCACATTGGCCCTATTGATCAAGAGGCGCTGGAAAACAATATCATGCCGGTGGTGCGTCAGTATCTCTAGGCCAACGGCCCGGAGCGAACATGGGTAGTTACTTTCGCGCCCTGATTTCTTCTTGCGCCTGGGCAATCGCTTTCTGAACACTGGTTCTGGCCGGACTACCTTCCGGCAAATACTGCATCAGGCGCTGCCAGCCCTTGATCGCCTTCTCGAAATCACCCGCCTCGTAGGCCACCACACCAAAGAACCATAGAACACCCGGGTGTTCGGGCTGCAGGGTACGCAGTTTTTCGTAGACTGGCCGGATCTCGCCGGTGATGTCGTGCGGATTCATTTGATACAGGAATCCCGCATAGGCACTGACAATGGCGGCGTCCTCGGGCGCCTGCTGATAAGCGCGACCGTATGCGCCCTTGGCATCTTCTACCCGGCCAAGGACAGCATATGCACGCCCCAGGCGAGCCCAGCCCTCGGGATCCTGAGGTGAATCCTTGAGGCGCGCCTCAAGGCGCTCAACCATCTGCATGACCATTGGTGGCATGCCCTGGCCGCCCTGGGCCGGAGCACTCGTTGACGCCTGCATTTCTCCCTGACCCTGCCCGTAGAGGCCCTGCAAGGTGCCCCAGCCGTTGATCACATAAAGACCAACGGTAAGCGGCAACACGAAGACAGCCATCACCAGCAGCCACATACGCTGGCGCTGGATGCTAATCGGTCTGAGGGCAGGATCGGTTGATTCCGTCGGTATTGAAAGGCTTTCGAGCTCACGCAACACCGGCGCCAGCTCGGCCTCAAGTCGGGCCCGCTCATCCTCAACCAGGGCCGGTTCGATCACGCCATCAGCGCCCTGCTGTTCCAGCTCACGAATCTGGCCCAAGAGCCTGTCCCGTACCAGTTGCAGCTGGTGCCATTGTTCAGAGGCGTGCTGGCCACCCGTTGCCCGACCCAGCGGTCGCACCAGGTACCAGACACTGGCCAACAACATCACGATTGCAACAGGATAGAGCCAGTTCATTTTTGCGCCTCGTTTTCATTCTCGGCCGCTGCGGCCGCACTAATGCGGGCGCGGTCCTCTTTTGACAGCGGCTCGACCGGCGGCAAATCGACACCCTTGCGGTTCCGCAGGAATACCCAGCCCCCGATCGCCATCACCACCAACAACAGTACTGGTGCCAGCCACAATAGCGCTCCGGTCTCATCGTAAGGCGGCTTCATCAGCACATAGTTGCCGTATCTCGAGACAAAGTAGTCAACAATCTCGTCACGGCTCTTGCCGGCTTCAAGCTGCTCGCGAATGATCGCGCGCATGTCGCGCGCCAGGTCCGAGTTGGACTCGGAAACCGGCTGGTTCTGACACACGGCACAGCGCAAGTCCTTGGCGATCGCCAACGTCTCGCGTTCCATTGGATCCTCGGCCACATCAGTAGCCAGGGCTGGCGTTGCCAGCATCAGGAACAGGGTTAATAGCAAACGGTTTAACAAATCACTGGGTCTCGATTGGCTTCGGCGCTGGCGAACTCTGCTTCAACGACTTACGTCGGGTAGATAATGTAAGGAACAGGCCCAGTAGAATAATGATGCCGCCGTTCCAGACAAAGCTGACAAGCGGATTAACGTAGACATGCACCGCCCAGTGATCGCCTGCCGCCTCTGCCAGCACAACGTATACGTCGCGCAGGAGAGTGGAATCAATGCCCGACTCGGTCGTCGGCGCTTCCTGCACCGGGTACTTGCGGCGCTCAGGCGTTACCACCCGGCCACTGTTGAGCAACGTAAACTTGCCTTCAAGGGTCTGGTAGTTGGAGCGCGAAAAGGCGTCTACGCCATCAAAACGAATACGTTCGCTGCCGACCTGCACAACGTCACCCTGTTTCATCGCCACTGTAATTTCAGAACGGAACAGCCCGGAGCCGACAAATCCGATCGCCATCACCAGGATCCCCAGGTGCACGATCATGCCACCGTAGTGGCGGCGATTGCCCAGTACTGTTTTAACCGCGGCGCGGGCCAGCGGCTCTGCCAGCTGAGCCCGACGCTGCCGGAGTGCCCGACCATAGTCAGTGAAAATAGTGGTGGCCACGAATGCAGCCAGCGCGACACCCACGGGTCCGGTCCAATGTACCGGCCAGTAAGCGATGGCCATCGCCGCGCCGGTCACCAGGCCGACCACTGACGGCCATAACAACCTTGAGCGCAGCTTCTCCATACGCGCCTTGCGCCAGGGCACCTGCGTCGCGATACCCATCAGCAACAGCGCAAACAGGAATATTGGTATGACCACTGCATTAAAGTACGGCGCACCGACAGTGATCTTGGAACCGGTCAGCGCATCCAGTGCCAGCGGGTAGAGAGTACCGAGCATCACCGTCGCACAAGCCACGGTAAACAACACGTTGTTCCAGATAAACAGTGACTCACGCGACATCATCGAGTTAATTGATTCCCGCGCCTGCTGGTACCGGCCCTGACGCATGAAGATGCCGAACGACACCGAGAGCACGACGACCATGAATGCCAGGATATAGAGACCGCGACCGGGATCGACACTGAAGGCGTGCACCGACGACAGCACACCGGAGCGCACCAGGAACGTGCCGAGCAGTGACAGCGCGAAGGCCGAGATCACCAGGAAAATATTCCACGCGTGCAGCATTTGCCGGCGCTCCTGAACAGTGATCGAGTGGATCAGGGCCGTGCCCAGCAACCACGGCATGAACGAAGCGTTCTCCACCGGGTCCCACGCCCAGTATCCACCCCAACCCAGCTCATAGTAGGCCCACCAACCGCCGAGGATGATGCCGACAGTCAGAAAGCCCCAGGCAATCAGCGCCCAGCGGCGAGTCAGACCAATCCAGAGCTCGCTCTTCCAGCGCGTCAACAACGCAGTAATGGCAAAGGCAAACGGTACCGAGAAACCGACATAACCCAGGTACAGCATCGGTGGATGGATCACCATTCCCGGATCCTGCAGGATCGGATTCAGGTCACGCCCCTCTTGCGGGAACATGGGCAACAGTCGTTCAAACGGACTCGACAGGAACAGGATCAAACCGAAGAAGCCGACGATCAACCAACCCTGAACCGCAAGAATAATTGGCAGGTGTTCGGGGTAACGTGTGCGACCACGTAACGTAACAATGAAGGTATAGAGCGTCAGGATCCAGACCCACAAGTACAGCGAACCCTCATGGGCGCCCCACAGAGCGGACACCTTGTAAAACATCGGCAACAGCGTATTGGAATGCTGTGCAACATACTCGACTGAAAAGTTGCTGATGACGAAGGCGTGAATCAGGGTGGCGCCGCCGATCGTCGTAAGGACAAATACCAGTAGCGAAGCGCTGACAGACAGCGATGACAGCCGCGGCTCGTCGAGCCATCGCGCGAGTATCGGTGCGAGCCCCTGAATCAGGGCCATGATCATCGCCAGGTGGGCAGCAAAGTGGCCGAGTTCGACCAGGTTGAGTGAAATACTGTCTGAATGCATCGTTATATTCTTTGGCACCAACAGGTGCTGACGGCGTATCATAACGGAAACCCGTGACGCTGGCAGCCATTGTCGCTTTAACGGCAAAAACTTTGTGGGAGTATTGCTTGGCGACGATCCACTGTCGAAAATCTTGCTCACAGGTCGGAAATTTGACACAAAAGTTACACACAGAACCTGTGGATAAATATGTGGGAAAATGCCCGCCGGATTACGTAAGTTTCCCAAAGCAAAGAGGTTGTTTTAGATTGAACATTTTTTACGCAAAACCAATAAAACAATACTAATCAACAAGTTACAAAAACTCCCGATTTTCAACAATTTGGTTAAGTTTTTGTTGGATAAGGTAAATTTCTTCCTGTGCAAAAAACCGGTCCTGTAGACAATCTTCCTGCGGCAAATCTCCTGCGACGATTGATGGCTATGTTCTATGACAGCCTCGTTTTGATTGCATTACTTATGGTTGCGGCTCTGCCCCCGGTGCTACTTGTCGGGGGGGCCATGCCTAACGCCTTGTTCCGCATTGCCTTTCAACTGTACCTGGTCAGCGTGGTGTTCCTGTTCTTCGGCTGGTTCTGGACCCACGGTGGTCAAACCGTCGGTATGCGCGCCTGGCGCCTGAGTCTTGTGGCCGATAACGGCAGGTCACTGAACTGGCACACGGCCAGCTTGCGCTTTCTGTGGTCCTGGGTCTCGGGCCTATGCCTGGGTCTCGGCTACCTGTGGATCATCGTCGATCCTGACGGACGGGCCTGGCACGATCGCCTCTCCCACACACGCGTGGTACTGATGCCGAAGCAGAAAAAATCTTGAATCAGGCGATTCGTCGCATCAGCAAGACGGCCAACACAAGAAACAACGCCACCGGAATGACGGCGTTGATAAAGGGTGGCAATCCGTAAAGCAGGCCCAGGTGACCGACGATGCCATAGACACCCAGTCCACCCTGGAGGAAGCCATAAAACATACCAAGCATGATGCCGATAAAGATACGTGTACCGAGCCCGCCAGAGCGGATTTGGCCGAAGACAAACGGAATCGCCACCAACAGCATCACAACCGTCGACACCGGCAGGAAAATCTTGGTCCAGAAGGCCATCTGGTAGCGCGTCGTGTCTTGCTGGTTGCTTTCAAGGTGTCGGATATAGCGAAACAGACTCCACGATGGCATCAGTTGCGGGTGGGCGGTGAACACGCCAACGAGCCTCGGCGTTAGACCGGTCTGCCAAACCTGGGTGGATTCCCGGTCAACACGTACCTTCGCGTTGCCAAGGTGGCTGCTTCTGATATCTGAAAGCAGCCACTTGCCTCCCTCGAACCGCGCCTGGCCGGCACTACGCTGCAGACGCAGCCTGCCATCGGCATCAAACTGATAAATACGAATTTTGCGCAGAGTCAGGTCCGGCAATACCTCGCCGACGCTGACAAACTCATTGCCGTCGCGAAACCAGATTCCCGCTTGTTGACGCACGAGCCCCGAGTTAAGGGCCTCGGCACGTGTGCGTTCGGCAAGCTCACCGGTAACTGGCACCACCAACTCCCCAAGCAACACGGCGATGACGATAAAAACCGCGCTAACCTTTAGCACCGAGGTCACAATGCGCGCCAGCGACACGCCGCCCGCCCGCATTGCAATTAGCTCGTAGTTCAGCGCCAACAGGGAAAGTCCGGCGGTGCCACCAATAAGTGTCGCGATTGGAAATATTTCGTAGATGCGCGATGGCAGCTGCAACAATACGAGGGTCATCATGGTGCCAAAGGTATACTGACCCTTACCGATCTGATTGATGCCGTCAAATATCTGAATTACCGTCAACAGGCCCAGCAGCACCAGCATCACCATCGCGGTACTGACCAACACGTTGCGGCCAATATAACGATCCAGCAGGCTAATCATGACGCAGCGTCCGTAGCGACGGTAATACAATTAACGGTTTGCTCTGGGCGCGACGCCAGAGGAAATATGCCGCTAACAACCCAAACAGGGCATGCACCCACCACAGCCCCAGTGGCGCCGGTATTTCGCCACGCCGTAGCAAGGTTTCGCCTATGAGCAACACCTGCATATAGACAAAAAACAGAAATATGGAAAAAAACAGGTTGTAGTAGCGTCCACGTCGCGGCTCGGTATAGGACAGCGCCAACGCCAATGCCGCCAATACAAACACCACTGCTGGCTTTGACAGGCGCAAATGCCATTCCGCGCGTCCTGCCAATTGCTTTTTGGTGATCAGTTCGGCGGTCGACAAGGCCTGGACATCGCGATGGCGCGCACGCACCGGCGCCATCTGGATGCGCAGCCGGTATTGGTCAAAGTCCATAAGCTCGAAATCCGCGGCACCAGAACGGCCCAGATAGGATGTGCCCTGGGAAAATTGAAGAAACTCTTCGCCTGCCGAGGTGTCGGTAAAGCGCTTCGCCGTTTTGGCAACGATGACGCGCTCTCTATCCGTGGCCGTGGGCGGCTTGTTTAGAAAAACATTAACCATTTCACCATTAGCATTCACCTGCTCCGCATAAAATATGCTGTTGTGGCCCCTGACATCAGTAAAAGTACCCCCCGTAATCCACGAAGTGCTGGACGAACGTTCGGTGGCCGCCTCGATCTCGCCAATAGTGGTCAGCACCTGCGGACGTACCACCAGGGTTTCAATGACTAGCACGATAAAAAAGACCAGGGCGAACCACATCACCGGACGAAGCAGTGATAGCGTACCTATGCCGCAAGCCTGTAGCACCACGATCTCGCTATCGCGGTACCAGCGGCTGAGGGTAACCAGGAGCCCGATAAACATGGCCAGCATCAACAGCAGCCCAAAATTTACCAGGGGGTAAAGAAACACCAGTGAAAGCAACGCAAAATTGTCGCGCCCGGCCTCGCCAGTGCGGGTGAAAACGCCCCCGGCGCCCTGCAACACAAACAGCGCCAGCAGTACCACCACCACGGCAATGGTGATAAATGCCGCCTCGCGGAAAAATGCTCGATTGATGATCATCCTAGAGACGCGCCCGTCAAGCTGTGGGATAGTCGTGAAGTCGTCGTCATGCCTTTATAATACACAGCAATCGAACGACGAGGGCGGCATTTTTGCCGACATCGTCCTGAAACGAAACCAGAGAATTATATGAATTACTCGATAGAACATAAAAAACCGATTGAAATTGATAGCGACTGCCTGGTGGCAGCCGTGTTTGAAGGACCCGCCCTTTCGCCAACGGCCAGCGATATCGACGCCGCCAGTGATGGCGCCGTCACGCGCCTGCTGGAGAGCGGAGACCTGGAAGGAAAAAAGGGCCAAATCATGCTCCAACATCATGTCAGCGGTGTCAGCAGCAAACGCGTCATGCTGGTCGGATGCGGCCAACAGGACAAGTTCGACACCGATGCCTTCCTCGCTATGGCGGCCCGGGTTGCCACGCACATCAACAAGACTGCCGCGACCAGCGCGGTTTTCGCACTAACCGAACTGAACGTCGTCGGGCGAGATACCAACTGGAAATTGCGCCACCTGACCCAAGCACTGGAAGCAGGTCACTACAACTTTGATGTCATGAAGAGCGAGCCATCGAAAGCCAGGCGCCTGCTGGCGGACGTTGTCTATACACTGGCCGACGGTGATGATGACGACGCAATGCACGCCATCATCCAGGGCAAAGCCATTGCCGCCGGCACCCGGCTCGCCAAGGACCTGGGCAATCTGCCGGGCAACGTCTGCACACCGACCTATTTGGCCGATGAAGCGGTAAAACTCGCCAGGGAGTTCGGCATGAAATCCACCGTCCTTGAAGAAAAGGATATGGAGGAGTTGGGTATGGGTGCCCTGCTCTCGGTCAGTCGCGGTAGCGTGCAGCCGGCCAAGCTGATTGTCGTCGAGTACAGCGGCGGGAAAAAGGATGCCGCACCCTATGTCCTGGTCGGCAAGGGGCTGACCTTTGACGCCGGCGGTATCTCGATCAAACCCGCGGCCAACATGGATGAAATGAAGTACGACATGTGCGGCGGCGCCAGTGTCCTCGGCGTCCTGCGTGCACTCGGTGAGCTCAAGCTGCCGATCAATGTCGTCGGTGTGGTGCCGAGCTCGGAGAATCTGCCGGACGGTGACGCCAACAAGCCAGGTGACATCGTCACCAGCATGTCTGGACAAACCATTGAGATCCTCAACACCGATGCCGAGGGTCGACTGATCCTGTGTGATGCCCTCACCTACAGTGAACGGTTCAAGCCGAAGGCCGTCATAGATATCGCCACCCTGACCGGAGCCTGCGTGGTCGCCCTCGGCGAACACGCCAGCGGTTTGCTGGGCAATGATGATGCGTTGGCGCAGGAATTGGTGTCGGCCGGTGAGTATGCAATCGACCGCGTCTGGCAGCTGCCATTGTGGGAACAGTACCAACAGCAACTGGATAGCAATTTTGCTGATATGGCTAACGTCGGCGGCAGGGCGGCAGGCACGATTACTGCCGCGTGCTTCCTGTCGCGCTACACCAAGGCGCTGACCTGGGCGCACCTCGATATTGCCGGTACGGCTTGGACATCCGGCAAGGCCAAGGGCGCAACCGGTCGCCCAGTCGGATTACTCACCCAGTACCTGATCGATCGTGCCGGCGAGGTGGCGTGACCCAGGTCGATTTTTATCTGCTGGGCGACGCCGGAACCGACAACCGCAACCGCCTGGCCTGTCGCCTGACTGACAAGGCATTCAGGCTCGGGCGCCGCATCTACGTCTATACTGACAGCGATGCCACGGCTGCCGAGCTGGACAAACTGTTGTGGACGTTTAACCCCGGCAGCTTCGTGCCCCATGAGTTAAACTTGGGACAGGAACCAGCTGAAATACCGGTTATTATTGGTCACCGGGAACCACCGGCCGATTTTGCCGATGTGCTGGTGAACCTTGCCGGCGAGGTGCCAGCCTTTTTCAGCCGTTTCGAACGCGTCGCCGAAGTGGTCGGGGGCGGCGATGACGAGAAACAGCAGGCTCGTGAGCGCTTTCGGTTTTATCGCGATCGCGGCTATGAGCTGGAGACGCATTCACTCTGACCGGGAACACTGCCGACAGACGAACCTATGAAGAAAGGCGCCCAACAGAAGCTGAAGCACAAACCGAATGCCCGGCACACGCTTAACGAGGTGCTGCACTCGCTTCAGGACATGATGCACAACGAGCTGGCCGATATCGAGCTTCCGCCCGAGGCAAGCTCGGCCGCAACACAAAACAAACCCCTCAGCAAGGAAGCGGCGCTGAACAATCTCAAGGCGCTGATTGGTAGCCAAACCCCTGAGTCAATCGACGCAAGTGACAATGGTGCCATCGACAAAACAGACTCGGACTTGTCGGCTGATGATGCAGACCGGGAATCTGGCGTGAACGAATCACTGGAAGAAATTGATATCGAGATCGACGAGCCATCGGCGGATGAGATCATTCACGTCGGCGAGCTCTCCAATCCGGCGGACCTCTCTGACATCACCGACGACGAACCGGACCTGCCTGAGTCCGCTGATTCAGAAGAGACCAACAACGCGTCTTCTGTCGACGATTTCGCCCTGGAAATGGAAGACGCCAACACGACTGCGACACCGAAAGAAAATCCAAAGACAAAAGATTCACCGCCGAAGTCGCGAAAGGCCGGTTCATCGAAGGCGCCGCCCATCACTGCCGAACAGGTAGAAATCAACTGGGACGATATCCCGGTGCTGAACGAGGTGGTGGCACCGCCGCCGATGCCGGACGACGCTACCTCGAAGCAGGCCAGGGAAATTGCCATTAAAGTTGCCGCGGCATTGAATATCGAGCTGAAAAAAGAAGGCACAGGAGCGATGGATATCAAGACCATCATGCGCCTGCAATCACTACTGGGGCGAGAGCTTGCCGAGCACGGTGATAGCCTGGAGGAAGAGCAGCCGGATGATTCCGATCCTGAGTCTAGGGATGACGATGCCTGATCAGCGCGGCGACACCCAGTAGCACCGCAAACCATAATGTGGTCACACGAATCAGCACGGTTAGCGCGACGGCCTCCGGAGCTGCCACCCCGTTAAGCATCAGTAGCGTCACCATCGTCAACTCGGCCCCGCCAAGCCCGCCAGGCAAGAAGCTGATGGCGCCAACAATCATCGAGAATGCGTAGACAAAAAACGTTACCTGCCACGAAAGCTCGAGGCCCATCCAGCCGGTCATCAGGTGGAATGCATAGGCCTCTGCGGCCCACGCAACCAGTCCCAGAAACAGACTCCAGCCAAGCGGCGCCCAGCGATACAGTCGGCGCGAATGCAACACAATGTCGATCAGGTTGCCGGCGAGTTGCTTGAGCCTTCCATGCAGGAACCTTTCGACCAGGCGCCGGACCATGTCCAGCAATCGGCGGCTGTGCAGTACCAGCAGGACCATCACCGCAATGACCAGCAGGAAATAAAACACGGGTCGACCCGCCGGGTAGGTGGCGACACCAAACAGGGTCAGGGCCAGTACCGATAACAGGTCCGCAAGTCGCTCGGAGAAAAACGCAGCGATACTCTTTGTATAAGGGATGCGGAATCGCGCGAGGAACACGCTGCGCAACATTTCGCCGGCCTTGCCGGGCGTGGTGGTCAGGGCGAAACCCAGAACATAAATACGCAAACTGTCGCGCCAGGGAATCGCGTGACCCAGCACCGCCAGGTAGTACTGCCAGCGGACAAAACGCAGCCCATAATTCACCAGCGACAATCCCAGGGCGATTGACAGGCCCGCGATTCCCACCCGACTCGCGGCGTCAATAACCTCGCGCCAGCCGCCCCAGAGTGAAAAAGCCAGGTACCCGAGCGTGGCAAGTACAACCGACCACACCAGAGCGCGCAGCTGTCGTGGCGAAGGGCCGGCAGGATTTTCGTTATTTGGCAACGCCAGTCTCAGCCAATCAGCCAGAGCACGACGATGATCCAGGACAATACGGTAACAACAATATGGGGATCGGTAATGAGTTCACGCGCCGGATCTTCACCACGGCGGTGGGTATGTAATCGCAAGATATAGCGAAATATTCCGTAGGCCACGAACGGCACGGTGTAGATCAGGCCCGCCGTACCATGAATCCTGATCGTCTCCGGATTCACCGTATAGAGACTGTAGGCCAGTACCGCACCGGTGGCGGTGATCGCGATGTAGCTATCGAGCAGTCCGGCGTCGTACTGACGCAGCACCTTGCGGGTGGTCGTTCCGGACTCCTCCGCCACCGCCAGCTCGGCGCGACGCTTGGTAAAGCCCAGGAAAAGGGTAATCATCAGGCCACAAAGCAGCAGCCAATGTGACGGCGGGATGCCAACCCCCTCAGTACCGACCAGAATACGCAGCATGAACCCGGTGGCAATCAGGAATACATCGAGCACTGCGATCTGCTTGAGCCCGGCAGTGTAGCCGGCGTTCAGCACCAGATACGCCAGCAACAGGGCGACCACCTCGACGCTAACCAGCCAGCCAAGTACCAAAGCGACGAGCATCAGTACCAGCGCCCACGATCCGGCCACGACGACCGCAACGTTTCCGGCGGCGATCGGGCGGAATTTCTTTTTCGGGTGCTGGCGATCACTCTCGGCGTCGACAATGTCGTTCATGATATAGACACCGCTGGACAACAACGAGAAAGCGATCGCTGCAAGAATTACCGATTGCACAAGGGCCGAATCGGTCCAGGCGTGACCGAAGATCAAGCCGGTAAAAACAAACAGGTTCTTGGTCCATTGATGCGGCCGCATCAGTTTCAACAGGTGAATGACGATATACATAATATGAACCTGATATTAGTCTGCCTCGGTAAACCTACGGTAAAACGAATGATCGGCGGATGCCAGCAGTTCGCGGTCTCCACGGCTGTCACCGTAGGCATAGAGTATATAGTCAGACGGGTCGCCCAACGAGTCGCGCAGGCGACGCAATTTCTCTGGCCCGTAACAATTCACACTACCGAGGCGACCGGAAATGCGGCCGTCGGCACTCGACTCAAGCGATGTACACAATACCTGGTCAATCCCAATTTCTTCCGCCCAGGGCTTGAGATAAATATCCAGCGACGCACTGACGATGACGACGCGATGACCCTGTGCCTGATGCCAGCGCAGTCGGTTCAGTGCGGTTGATCTCACGAGCTCGGGTAGCCGCTTGCGGGCATACTGTTGTCCACATTGCGCGAGCGCCGCCTGGTCGGCACCTCGCAGGAAGCGCTGCAACAGTTTCTCCTTGGCCACATCGTTGCGCATCATGCGCAAACCGTAGGCAGTGATGGTCGCGATAGATCGTGCCATCCCCAGGGCAAAGCCGGCCGGGCCGGCATAAAAACGTAAAAATGGTAACAGCGTATCTCGCGTTGTCAGGGTGCCATCAAAATCAAATGCAGCAACGACGGGTTTGGTTGTCGCCATCTGTTCAGAGCTTCAGGCGCTTGAAGAGGAATTCCGGTATATGCCGGATAATCAACATGATGTAGCGCCAGAACCAGGGGAGGTATACGGTATTACGCCGCTTCTCGACGGCGCGCACGATCTGTCGGCCGACGTCCTCTGGCGAGGCCACCAGAAACATACCCTCAAGCCCATAGGTCATCGCGGTATCAACGAAGCCGGGCTTTACGGTCAACACCTGTACGCCCTGCCCCGACAAACGATTGCGCAAACCGGAAAGGTATGCAGTGAGACCGGCCTTGGCAGAACCATAGTAGTAGTTGCTTTGCCGACCACGATCACCGGCGACTGACGAAATCCCGACAATAAATCCGGCTCCTGCAGTCGCCAGTAGATTCGCACACTGGTCGAGCACGCTCATTGCGCCGAGATAGTTCACCGCGACCATTTTTTCGACCAGTGCGAAATCGGCTGCCGCATCAGCCTGGTCCGCCATGTACCCTGCAGCAAGCACCACACCATCGATTCCACCCAGTTCGCTGGTTACCCGGCTCACGAACGCCGCGTGCGAATCACAATCAGCAATATCAACTTCACCGTGGTGCACGGTCACGGAATAGCGCACCGACAAATCCGATGCCAGGCGGTCCAGTTCGGCGACATCCCTCCCGGCGAGATAAAGCGAATCACCACGCGTGGCAAACGCGGCAGCCGTACCCCGTGCCATGGCTGAGGTGGCGCCCAGTATCAGTATCTTTTTCGGTTCGCTACTCATGCGTTAATCAACCCCAATCGTCGCGCCATGCTCGAATCAAAATGATTGTCCGGATCAATGCGCTGTTTCACCGCGCGCCATTCAGACACGCGTGGGTACATGGCCTCAAAACTGTCGCGCCCGAGCCGCGCATCCTTGGCAAGATACACCCGACCACCGGCCTTGATCACGATCTCGTCCAGCCGGTCAAGCAGGGCGAACAGGTCCTTGCCGCGCACCGGCAAATCGAGCGCCAGTGTGTACCCCGCCATGGGAAACGACAGCAGGCCACCACTCTCCGGTCCCAGCCGTTTTAACACGGCGAGAAAAGACGCGCGGCGACTGGCAGAGAGTTGTTCCAGTATATGCTCGATACCTTCGAACGCCGTGTCTGTCGGGAGTACACACTGGTACTGGACAAAACCCCGCTTGCCATAGAGGCGATTCCAGTGGTGGATGCTGTCCAGCGGATAAAAGTAGCGATCAATATCGGTAACAAACGGTTTCTGTTTCCGGCCTTCACGTCGATAGTAAACCGCGTTAAACAGCGAAACCGAAACGGAGTTCAGTGCGAACGACGGGAAATCCATCGGTAACGACCGGGATTTCCGTGCGCCGATATCGAACGGTGACTTGCCTGCGGGTAATTCGTCACTGGCAGCGTGACGACCGTGCATGACCACGCTGCGACCAAGATGGCGACCGCGAGCAAGGCAGTCGATCCATGCCACGGTATAGTCGTTGACCGTCGCGTCGTCCGCGAGCAAGGCAAACGCTTGCTCAAGATCAGCTGCCTGCTGGTGCTGCGCCATCACGTGCGCGCTTTCAACCGGACGCAAGTTGAACGAGACATCCCGGATCACACCGGTTAGTCCCATACCGCCAATGGTCGCCCGGAACACATCACTGTTTTCGCTTCTGGAACAATTCAGCACTGAACCGTCAGCAATGATCAGGGAAAAACTTTCAACCGCACTTGAGAAGGCGCCATCGCGATGATGGTTCTTGCCGTGCACGTCCGCCGCGATACATCCGCCGAGTGAAACAAACTTTGTTCCCGGGGTTACTGGCAGGAACCATCCCTTTGGCAGACACACGTCAATGATCTCGGCAAGGGTGACGCCGGCCTCGGCTCGCAGCTTCCCGGTCTCGTGATCAAATTGCAGGAAACGGTTCACCCGTTCGGTCAGCACCACGTTGCCGTTTTCATTTAGTGCAGCATCGCCATAGCTGCGGCCCTGTCCCCGCGAGATCATCGGCGTCGCCAGATACAGGCCGCTTGCCTTTTCCGGGCGCCAGGTAATGCATTCCTGTACCGGGTATCGTCCCCAGCCAGAAAGCTGTTTCCTTGCGCTAGCCATTAGCCTGCTCTTTCTTGTGGTGCTTCATTAAAGTAACGCTCCTGCATATAGCACCCGCCGACCGGCAGAAACCCGGGTATCTTATAATAAGTATCATTCACACGACGCAAGACCTCGTCCCGATAGGCGGGATAGCGGAAGCCGTTGCCCAGCGCCAGGTAGTAGCGGGCACCCTGTACCGTAACCTCCTGGAAGGCAACGCGATCAAAATAACGTTTTATCTCCTGACGGGCATGAGGCGAAAACCGCAGTACCAGGATGTTGCGGCCATTTAGTTCGCGGAAGTCCGTCAACAAATCATCCTGTCGGCCATGTTGGGAGCCGCCGCCGAATACAATTACGCGGCGCTTGCCGAGATAGGCCGCCGTTGCCGACACAGTGTAGTTATCGGTGGCATAGATATAGTCGCCATCAATCCGGTCCAGCTCGGCCAGGATCTCCTGCGTCTGCGTACCAAACACGATAAACGGATACGGTCCGGCCAGGACCCGAAAGGCGGACACCGGCATCATCAGCAACGCCACGACGACCAGCACATGGATGGCGGCAAACGGCACCATAAAACGGAAACAGGTACTCAGCACCTGTTCCGACAGCACCGCTGGCAGGCCCAGAAACAGTAGCGGGTAGAACACCAGCAGCCAGTGCAGGCCAAATGGCTGACGCGCAGCGACAACTGAAAACAGGGCGATGCCGATCAGGAACAAGGCAATAAACAATCCCCCGCGATCGCGTATTGCGGCAACGATGCCCGTGCGCGCCTGATACAGATAGTAAATAACCGGCGGTGTTACCGCATAAACAAGCATTAGCAAATAGATGCCGATGTTGGTCAGCGACAACCCGCTTTCACGGGTGCGATTAAACAGATTGAAAAGGTAGTTGTTCCAGCAATGGTTGTAATTCCAGGCCAGATTCACCGCGATGCCCGGAAGCGCAGCCAACAGTACCAGGGCAATCCCGATCCACGGTTTGATACCGCGGCGCACAAACAGCAGAACATAGATTACAAAGGCGAAACCGAGTATGCCGGCAAAGAACTTGGACAGGAACGCCAGACCAAGCAGCGCACCACTGAGTAGATACCAGCCGGGGTGGTCGCCCGCCTGCGCTCGATGAAAGGCCAGCACCGAGAGGAACGCCCAGAACAGCAGCGGTACGTCGTTGGCAATTACAATACCGAGCAGATTGATCGGCGCCAGCAGATAGAGCGATGCCACCAAGGCCGCGACGCGCTCATTGTCGTTGCGCAACAGTTGATAGATCATCCAGCCGATGGCGGTGGTAACCAGCACCGACGGCAGGCGTAACCACCACAGCGCATCACTCACCCATAGTTGGGCTGTGAGCCACCAGCCAAGCATTGGCGGATGATCATAGAATCCGTAATCGGGGTATTTGCCCCAGAGGGTAAAGTAGGCCTCGTCGCCGGTCACCGGAAACCACACTGACAAAATCAGCTTCAGCGCCAGCGTGGTGGAGAGAATAACGGCGAAGGTGTTGTTGATTTTATTGGCTGCCGCCATGACGAATTCAGATATTCCCGGATTGCTGCCGAGCCGAAATCATAACACGGTCGATCAACGCTTACGCGCGCGGGCGATTGTTCTGTATAATCGGCCGCTTCACTTGAATGATCGGCCTGCCAGCCCACCACGAAGCAAGAATAAACATGGACAAGACCTACGATCCCCACGCTATTGAGCAGCAGTGGTACCAGAACTGGGAAGAAAAAGGATACTTTGCGCCCGCCGGTGGCGACAAGGCGTTCTGCATCATGATCCCGCCACCCAATGTCACCGGTAGCCTGCACATGGGGCACGGTTTCAACAACACCGTGATGGATACCCTGGTTCGCTACCATCGCATGAAGGGCGACAACACCTTGTGGCAGCCGGGCACCGATCATGCCGGCATCGCCACGCAGATGGTGGTGGAACGGCAGCTGAACGCGGAAAACAAGACGCGCCACGACCTGGGTCGGGACAAGTTCATCGAGCGCGTCTGGAAATGGAAGGAAGAATCCGGCGGCAATATCACCCATCAGCTACGACGCATGGGCTCCAGTCTGGACTGGTCACGCGAACGCTTCACCATGGACGCTGGTCTGTCGGAGGCGGTAAAGGAAGTCTTCGTCCGCCTGTTTGAAGAAGACCTGATCTACCGCGGCAAGCGCCTGGTCAACTGGGATCCGATTTTGCACACGGCCGTGTCTGATCTCGAGGTGATCTCGGAAGAGGAGTCCGGCCACCTGTGGCACATGCGCTATCCGCTAACCGATGGCTCCGGCCACCTGGTGGTCGCCACCACGCGGCCCGAAACCATGCTCGGCGATAGCGCTGTGGCCGTGCACCCGGATGACGAGCGCTACCGGCACCTGGTTGGCAAGACCGTTACCTTGCCGCTGGTCGGTCGCGAGATCCCGGTATTGGCTGATGATTATGTTGACCCGGAATTCGGTACCGGTTGCGTCAAGATCACCCCCGCCCATGATTTTAATGATTATGAAGTTGGCAAACGCCACGGCCTGCCGTTAATCAACGTAATGACGCTTGATGCCGCAATCCTCGAAACTGCGCACTGGGAGTACTACCCGGGAACGGATGGCGAGGCCAGGGCGGAAGAACTGCCCGCCAGGTATGCCGGGCTGGATCGTTATGAAGCGCGTGACGCTATTGTGCACGATCTCAAGGACCAGAAGCTGCTGGAAAAGATCGACGACCATAAGCTTATGGTACCGCGCGGCGACCGATCCGGTGCCGTGGTTGAGCCCTTCCTTACCGATCAGTGGTACGTGCGTATTGCCCCGCTCGCCGAACCGGCGATCAAGGCGGTGGAGGACGGCAGTATCAGGTTTGTACCGGACAACTGGAAGAACACCTACTTTGACTGGATGCGCAACATCCAGGACTGGTGCATCTCGCGCCAGATCTGGTGGGGCCATCGTATTCCTGCCTGGTATGACGAAAGCGGTGAACTCTACGTCGGGCGCAGCGAGTCGGAAGTACGGGAAAAGTACAATATTGATGCCGATGTGTACCTGGAACAGGACGAAGACGTACTGGATACCTGGTTCTCGTCCGCGCTATGGCCGTTCTCCACCCTGGGCTGGCCGCAACAAACGGATGACCTGAAGACCTTTTACCCCACCGATGTATTAATCACCGGGTTCGATATTATTTTCTTCTGGGTCGCCCGCATGATCATGATGGGTCTGAAGTTCACCGGCGAAGTGCCGTTTCGCGAGGTTTACATCCATGGCCTGGTGCGGGATGCCGAGGGCCAGAAGATGTCGAAGTCCAAGGGCAACGTGCTCGATCCGATTGACGTGATTGACGGCATCGACCTGGAGTCGCTTGTAAAAAAACGCACCAGGGCGGTGATGCAACCGCACCTGGCGGAGCGAATCGAGAAGCTGACCCGTAAAAACTTTCCCGACGGTATCCCGGCCTATGGTACCGACGCATTGCGCTTCACCTTCGCCGCGCTTGCCACTACCGGGCGCGATATCTCGCTGGCGCCGGGGCGCATTGAGGGCTCTCGCAATTTCTGCAACAAGCTGTGGAATGCCGCGCGCTACGTCCTGATGAACACGGAGGACAAGGACTGCGGTCAGTCCGGTGGTGACGTCGCATTGAGCGCCAGCGATCGCTGGATCCTGTCGCGACTGCAACAGGTCGCGGCGTCGGTAAATGCTGCGCTGGACCAGTACCGTTTCGATCACGCTTCACAAACACTCTATAGCTTCGTCTGGGATGAGTATTGCTCATGGTATCTCGAGCTTTCCAAGGTGGTATTGAACGATGAAAGCTCCAGTGATTCGCATCAGCGCGGCACCCGTAAAACGCTGGTCCAGGTACTGGAGGCGATCCTGCGTCTGCTGCACCCGATCACACCTTTCATTACCGAAGAAATCTGGCAACGGGTCGCGCCATTGGCCGGCGTTCAGGGAGACAGCGTCATGTTGCAGCCCTACCCCACTTCAGATGATGCACTGGTCGACGAAGCGGCGGTAAAGGAGATGCAGTGGGCGATGGAGGCGATCGACGGTATTCGCAATATCCGCGGCGAGCTGGATATCAAGCCCGGTATACGCCTCAACATGCTGCTTCAGGGTGCTTCGCAGCAGGAGCAGGAACGTTTCGCCGTTTACGAGCCCTACATCAACTTTCTTGGTCGGGTGGATTCCACCGAGTTCGTCGACGCAAAGGCAGATGTACCCGAGTCTGCCACGGCTCTGGTTGGCGAAGCCAAGATCCTGGTGCCGCTCGCCGGCTTGATCGATAAGGATGCGGAAATCGCTCGTCTGACCAAAGACATCGAGAAAAGTAAGAAAGAACTACAGGGCATCGAAAGCAAGCTGGGCAACAAGAACTTTGTGGACAAGGCCCCGGCAGCGGTAGTAGAACAATCGAAGACACGACAACAGGAACTGGAAACGGTTATCGACGAATTGCAGGAGCAACTGAAGAAAATTGAAGCAATGTAATTTGTCGAGCCAGATCCGTTTATACGATGATGAGAGCCAGGGAGTAAAACCATGTTGAAAAAGATTCTGGGTACCATCTTGATCGCGTCATGGTGCCTGACGATAGCTGTTGCTGCCGCCAGCGGAGCGAAAAACAAGATCGTACTGCAGTTGACCGACAGCAGTCCCGAAAAGCAGGTGCTGGTACTGAATGTGGCGCAGAACCTGTTGAAAACCTATGGCGACGATGTCGAAATCGAAGTCGTCGCATTCGGGCCTGGCCTGCCAATCCTGCTAACCGATAACCCCAACAACAAACGCATCCAGAACCTCGCCAGCAAGGGCATTCGCTTCTCCGCCTGCCGCAACACCGTTAAAAAGATTTCCAGGCTCGCCGGCGAAGCGCCGACACTAAATCCGGATGCGAAACAAGTTAGTGGGGGTGCTGAACGAATAATAGAACTGGTCAACCAGGGATACATCCTGATTCGACCCTAGCGCTTAGCGCTGCAGCGAATCAATCAGCGGTGGCGCGTCCAATGCCAGACGTTCATCGGTAAAGAGGTGTTCGTAGTAATAGCGATACCGGTTTACCAACTGGGCCACCAGACGAGGTTCTGTCTTTATTTTGGCGCAGTCACACCAGTTCTCACCGTATAGCTCCGGATCCATTCCCAGGGTACTCGCCGCCTGCAGTGCCGCCGCACGTTGATGCACGTAACCGTGATAATCCCTTACCGTTCGATCTGTGGTTTTTTTTGCCCAACCCAGAAGCTGTTTTTCGCTGGTCTCCGAAAACTGCTTCGGGTCCGTGATTAATACTTCACGAACGGTTTCGAACGTACAGCGATTGGGGCTATCGGTAAACATCCATAGTGCCCGCGCATGAGTCATGTTGCGCGCATAGTTGGTCACTCTTCCATACTTTTTAAGATGCAGGGCCATGGCATAGGCGTCTGCGGCGCTTTCGCGACGGAACAGGTGATATTCACCGCCAAACGGCAGCTTGGTCATCGGGGCCCCACCAAGAAGGATTGAATCGAGGCAATGAAAAACCTCGTGATCCACCGTGAACTCCAGATGCTGCCGATGGTTGAGGTAGCGCACTGGATTGACCTTCGCCATTACGGATTCAGTCAGATCGAGCATGTACTGGGTTGCCGTGCGATCACTGGCGACAAAGGTTTTCGGATTCAGTGTGATCACACACAGTTTGGGTCGTGTAATAGAACTGCCCTGCCCCACCTTGAACGCGGTGGCCGACACCACATCCGCCATCAGCATGCGTTTTAGCCTTTCAAAGCTAAGCTCCATGACGTCAGCGGCGAGTTCGGGCGGATGTTCATAGTCGAGAGCGACGGCATTGTGGCCGAGCATGGTCACCACCGCGACGAAGTCACTATACCAATCGTCACCACCTTTCAGATGGATGAACTGAATATCGCTGTATTGACTACTGTAGTGTGACAGCCGCTGCTGAACGATGACATTCAGCTGATCAGCTGAGGAAAAACGGGCAGCTGCATCAGCACCGACGGGAAACACCGGAAAAACCGACAATAGCGCCAGACCCAGATAGGCCAGGCCAGTGATACAGCGACGCATCATCTTTTTTCTCAACAGGAAGCACTTCCCCTTGAAGCTTTACTGCAAAAATTCAAATAGCGGCGAAAGGCCGCTTCAGTCTGCAACCGATACCTGGTTACGACCAGCACGCTTGGCATCATAGAGCGCACGATCGGCGCGCGCCATCAATTCTTCAAAATCCTCGTGACTGGCTCGCCACTGCGCGACACCAATACTCATGGTCACCGTACCCGTGGTCGCAGAACCGCCGGGCCGAATCACCTTCATGCTCTGTCGCAGACGCTCGGCGACACTGGCGGCCGCACGCAGATCAGTCTCTGGCAACAGAATACCAAACTCTTCACCGCCGATACGACCAATCGTGTCAATTTCCCGCAGCGCCTCGTTGCAGGTGGCAACGATATTCTTCAGCACATCGTCGCCCGCAGCGTGGCCATATTGATCATTGACGTTTTTAAAATGGTCAATATCGAAGATCAATACCGACAGGGCGCGCTCGTTGCGCTGGGCACGGCTGATTTCCTTTGTCGCGGCATGGAAAAATTCCCGGCGATTGGCAATGCCTGTTAATGAGTCTGTGGTCGCAAGCTTTGCCAGCTTCTCGGCCAACAGCTGGGAGATTCGCGACATCGCAAACTCTTCGCGCTGTCTCAGTTTGTCCCGATAACCGAGGTAGGCGGCAACCAGTATGCCCGCGACCGACTGCACGCCGGTAAACACAAGATTACCATGCGCAACCTTTCCCGAAAGCAATGAAAACGTCGCCACCAGGCCAGCAATAAAGATTGCTGCCATCAGCAACCGTGTTCGAGGTGTGTTGGGCAACAAAAACAGGAAACCTACCGATACCATTACCAGCGGCAGCGAATAGTCTCCCGGGGACATGCCGGTGCCAACACCGTGCGTCAATGCGGTTGATAGTGTGAGCAGCGTAACCGCCGCGGCCTCAACCACCACCATTATCATCAACGCGCTTTGCCGGCGGGTAATCGTTACCAGAATTGCCAGCAACGTCACAATAACGCCGACGCGAGCCCCTACTGCCAGATCGCGATCCGCACCCGTCAGTTCCTGTACGTCGATAACGATCCCGAAGACAACCACCAGCAAAATAATAATGGTAACAAACACGAAGTTTTTGCAGCCGGCATCACGATGCGCGCGCTGAAAGTCGGCCTCGATGTCGGCCCGCACGAACGCGCCGGTTCGCGAGTCAACAGCAAAACGCTGTTGGTGCTCGTCATTCAATGACTCTTTTGCAATCTGGGAATCGGTATTCAACTGATGTCTACTGGTCGCGTGCGAAAAACTAGTTTTTGTAAGGTCAAGTATAGCTATTCAGCCCCGGGTCACCAGCCCGCCCCTGCCGACGCCGTAAAAAGAGAAGCGGATCAGGAATCCCGCGGTATGGGCGTCAACGACTTCTCCCAGTCGAGGGGTTCGGTCACACCCAGGCGCCGGGTTTCGCCGATCTCGTTCTCGTACCAGCCGGTATCATGGCGGTGTGGCTCGGCGGTGTAGCCCCACCAGACGCCGTCGATGTCCTGGGCAATCCACCGAATCCGCTCTGGTATCACAAACGGAAGAGAGTCCATCCTTACAGTCATTTTTTCATATTATCGGAATAGCGCGTTTCGCCCTATGAAGGATACCGCTGTTTTCGGTAAAAACGGGGCAGAGCTTGCCTCGAGCGCGAGTATTTGCGCAAAATAGCCTCAGCCCTCGGCTAGCAAGTCTTGGCGTCTTTCCGGGGCGATTCATTGGTTGACTGATGCTTAGTTAGAGGGATCTTGCCCATGAGTACACAAAAAAGAAAAACAGCCGATAAAACCGGTCCGTCCCAGACGATATTTTCCGGTGAAAAAGCAAGTACCGGAAAAGGCCCCGGGCACCCCCAGCGCCCACGATTATTTTCCGCTCGCGTCACCTGGCTCGATCGTTGGCTAGCACGGAAATTGCTACAGGTTGCAGGCGACCCGCCGATTTCGCTCGCGCTATGGGATGGTGTACCAGTTAAACAGCCACCGGCGACACCCGTCGCCAAACTCCGCTACTGGGATCGCCCGGCACTACTTAAGACCATCGCTAATGACGAACTCTACTGGGGAGATCTCTATAGCAACGGCCAGGTGGAAGTCGACGGTGACCTCACCGAATTTATCGAAGCCATGTATAAATCCACCGACGCGCATGGGCGTGGCGGTTGGCTGCGCCAGCTGTTCTGGTGGCTTGGCAACAGACGCATTCTGAATACCCAGCACAAGGCCAAGGAAAATATTTATCACCACTATGATATCGGCAATGACTTCTACAAGCTGTGGCTCGACAAGGAAGAGATGCAGTACACCTGCGCCTATTATTCCGATCCGATTATCAGTCTGGAGCAGGCACAAGTGGCCAAACTCCATCATGTCTGTCGCAAGCTGCAACTTAAACCGGGCGATACCGTGGTCGAGGCCGGTTGCGGTTGGGGTGGGCTGGCGCGGTTTATGGCCCGCAACTACGGCGTCAACGTCAGGGCCTACAATATTTCCCGCGAGCAAGTGGAGCACGCACGCAAGGTTGCCGATGAAGAGGGATTGTCGGATAAGGTGGAATATGTTCTTGATGACTACCGCAACATTACCGGTGAATACGATGTGTTTGTTTCAGTGGGTATGCTCGAGCATGTCGGCGCCCGGGATTACCCGGTCCTGGGCAACGTCATTAATCGATGCCTGAAACCGGAGGGCCGTGGCCTGATTCATACCATTGGCCGCAACAAGGCGCGACCCATGAATGCATGGATCGAGCGTCGCATCTTCCCCGGCGCCTATCCGCCGTCACTCAAAGAAATGATGGACATCTTCGAGCCTGGCGAGTTATCCGTACTGGATGTTGAAAATCTTCGGCTGCACTACGCCAGGACACTCTACGACTGGCGCCAGCGCTACGAGGAGAATATCGACGAAATTACAGAGATGATGGACGAGAGTTTTGTCCGTGCCTGGCGATTGTACCTGGCAGGCTCGGAGGCCGCGTTCACCACTGGCCAACTGCAGTTGTTCCAGGTGGTTTTTGCACGTACGGCTAACAACAATCTACCCTGGTCACGTGCGCATCTTTACGCAGACAAGGCCAGCGTCCGCTCCATACACCACGAGACCAAAGATGGATAAGTTCGATATCGTTATCGTTGGGGGTGGCCCTGCCGGTTCGACCCTGGCGCATGCCTTGGCCGATTCTGGCCTGAGCATAGCCATCATGGACAAGGAAGACTTTCCGCGGCAGAAGGTGTGTGCCGGCTGGGTTACACCTGCGGTCATGCAGGAGCTCAATGTCGATCTTGAGGACTACGCGACAAAGAACGTATTGCAGCCGATCCACGGTTTCCAGATCAGCCAGCTCGGACAAAAGCAGGTCCGCTCCAGCTACCCGGGCGAGCCGGTGAGCTATGGCATTCGCCGTATCGAATTTGATAACTATCTACTACAGCGCGCCGGTGCGACATTGCTGCTGGGGCAGGCCTTCAAGGGCATGACCCAAGCCAACAAGGGTTGGCGCATTAACGACAGCATCGAGGCGAAGCTTGTCGTTGGCGCCGGCGGGCACTTCTGCCCAGTGGCGCGCGCCATTGGTTCGAAAGGTGTGAGTGAAATCGCGGTGGCGGCACAAGAGATTGAGTTCGAAATGACCCCGGAGCAAAAAGCCGGGTGCGTCATTGATCCGGATACCCCGGAGCTATTCTTCACGCCCGATCTCAAGGGATACGGCTGGGTCTTCCGCAAGGGCGACTATCTGAATATCGGGCTGGGTCGTGAAGACAAGAGTAAGCTGTCCGGTCATGTGCAACGCTTTGCCCAGTACCTGAAACAGCAGGGAAAAATTCCGCAGGATACGCCAGAGAAGTTTAATGGCCACGCCTATTTGCTATATCCACATGCCGTTCGGGATGTGGTCGGAGACAACGTAATGCTGATTGGCGACTCGGCCGGTCTCGCCTACCCGCAAAGCGGTGAAGGAATTCGCCCGGCAGTAGAATCTGCCATGCTCGCGGCAGAGGTGATTCGCGCCTGTGAAGGCAACTACCGCAGTCAGCAATTACAGGCCTATAGTGATCTCCTGCAAAAGCGCTTTGGTGAGCGGCAACCGGCACCGGGGCTCATGGAGCAGTTGCCATTTGGTGTGAAGAAACTGATCGCCAGCCAACTCATGAAAACCCACTGGTTCACCAGGAACATTGTCACCGAGCGCTGGTTCTTGCACACGCAGCAAGCGGCACTACCCGCTTATGCGAAATAAATAGGCCTAGTGTCCGCTTTCGACCCATAGCAGACATCCCGCATAGCCGGCAATAAAAAAAGAATCAGGTGCTTAGATAATGGGAAATGAATTCAGCGAATTGTCAGGAATGGTTACTGATCTAAATGCGAGGACTCACTGGTCCGCCATGGCGCATTGGGTTTACCTTGCAGCATTTCTTATGCTTTCCGCTTCCACAATTAATTTTTATATCCGAAGTAAAGAATGGCAATACATGTTGGCTAGCGCGGGATTTATCTTAGGTTGTATAGGAATACTATACGGAGACTACGTTCTATATTTTGAACTTGGCGGAACGACAGATTTTAGACAGGTCGGCGTTCATCAAGAGATATCTTACCTGATGACTGTTACTGGCTTGGCGATTGGTGCCGCGGGTTATTTATTGGTTTCAATTCAAAAGCGTTAAGTGCAATCTTTTATTGACCGCTAGTGGCCAGTTACAGATGATCAATATTGCAAAACAGTTTGGCCTAGTATTTTTGTTAAGCGTTATGTTCGGCATCATTTCATTTAGCCTAGGTGAACGTTGGACAATTCATCCACACTTAGGGGTGACAGATAGCACCTTCTTTACTTTTACTGCCGAAGACTTTCGGCACAGCAAATCACGCACAACTCTGTGGATAATAATCAGTTTTTATTTCCTGTTATTTGGGCTAGCTACAATTGTCACTTCCCTGTGGGGCTATTTTAAGAGGAATTAGGGCCACTATATAATGTCCGCTAATGGCCGATAGCGGACA
>Ga0209536_100002825_pt1 | contig 28177 bp, 37 predicted proteins | sample DeeMarSeWOR28_12_FD_187461 | JGI IMG/M metagenome (GOLD analysis project Ga0209536, IMG submission 187461) | Marine sediment microbial communities from White Oak River estuary, North Carolina - WOR-2-8_12 (SPAdes) (version 2) | ecosystem: Environmental > Aquatic > Marine > Intertidal zone >... | reverse complement strand
GGAGCAGCAATAGGCTTGAAGATTACTGAGGAGCATGATAGTTTATAGTTCAACAGACCCCATCGGTCTTCATGTCAGGTTCGAGTGGACGAGCCACCTACCCATGGTGGTATTTCCTTTCGATGAAAGGCCAAAATCGTCCCCCTCAGTAATCGCCTGGCCTCTGATACTCCAGCCGATGGGGTTGTTTTTTTCTTGTCGTTTTTCCGGAGCACCGTATGTTGGATAGTTTCCATTCACGTCGATTGGATGATCGGGATTTGTATCTTCTTGGACTTGTGAAGTCATTCAATGAAAGTGATACATTATTCACTTTTGAGGACATGGCTGCAATGTCCAACCAATGTGTTCGCACGGTATCGTATCGCATGCGACGACTGCAGAAGAAGGGATTGGTCAAGACCAAACGAATTCCTGGAACTCGTAATTATGAACACCGGCTAACCTTTCTTGACGAAACCACGAGGTACACACTTCCACAGAAACTTAGGGATCTTATGGCTTTGAGGGAGGAGGGAAAAAGTTACCTGCAATCCCATAAGATCAATAGTAAGAAAAAAGAACTAGGAGAAAAGTTAGAAAGTACTTTATATTTAAGACAAAAAAGTATTGGTCTTAAACCTAGTAGATCTTTAGAGGCTAAATATTCAATAAGAAGTAATTCTAATATGGGGGCGCGCGCGCCCGTCGTTGTTGAGGAACATGACATGGGTGCTTCAGGTCCAAATGACGAGCTGCTGAGTGTGATAACCTCTGCCTTAGACGAGTCGGAAAAGGCTCATGCCAGTGTTTGCGAGAAACGCGAAAAACGTCGAAAGGAAGTGGCCGAAACTGTTGGTCGTGAGCTGTATGTGGCTGCGCCGACGAAGAAAAAACTCGCACACGACGAAAAAGAAATTGAAGATTATACGACGAAAGATTTGGAGATAGTTTACCGCGAGCAATGGCGTGAGGCTGGATATTCTGGTGAGGCTTTCAAGTGGTCTGGCAAGGAGCGTGGCCAGATGCACAACTTTATGCGTGAGCAACCGGTGGCCGACATCGTGCAGTACATCAAATATGTTTTTTCGAATTGGGACAAAATATTGCGTCGGTATCCTGTTCGTGGTTTGCCTACGATTGCTGCGATCTATGGCTTTCGCAAGTCGTGGTTTGCTGAGTGTTTCAATGGCGAGCACGGTAAGTTTGGTCGCGGTGTGAACACACTGCTTCCCTACAATCCCGAAACTGCGAAGAAATATCCTCGATTTGATTTGGCGACTCTGGAGGTAAAAAATCCAAGCTTCAACGAAGAAGCGGCCAAGAAATATCTAGCTGAGCATCCGCAAGTGAAAGTCGATCTTTCAAAAGTTCCCATGCCTGTGTATGAGCCCGAGCCAGAACGCGAGCATGTTATTCGTAAGCCATTGAGCGAGCCTAAACAACCCTGGAAGAAAAAGCCTGTTGTTGTTAGTTCGGAAGTTCTCGATGGCGTAGAAATAAAGTCAGTGAAAAAGAAACCGATGGAAACCGTCGATGTGGAGGACCTTGACGATCTTCTCCAGTCGGTACCGGAGTACGGTTTTGATGCCAATCCTGATATAGTAGGCTCGGATACTGAGGACACAACGAATTCAAATACGGCGTTACGAGATAGGAGTGAACAATGTCGAAAGCAAAAATGAGTCCTGATGGATTGGCCAGGTGTCGTTCGATGGTCATCGAGGAGTTGGAGGACGGGCTCCGTCATGAAATACGAATCTATGATCCCAAATTGCCGGGTAAGGTGATCGCCAGGCAGATTGTTCGCACCGAGCATGATCGACAGAGATATTTTCGGTCATGGATGAAGCTCTATCGAATCCCGCGTGAGAACATCACACAGCTAAAAGTCACGGTAGAAAAGACACAGGAGCAAGACAATGACGCGAAAACTGACGAAAGAACTACTTGAGCGATGCAATCTACCTCGAAAGCATTGGGCGGCATCCAGGGATAGTCTGACGCCTGCGCAGCGTGAATGTGTTTCTTCATATGTGACGCGCTTTCTTGAGTTCTATCGGTATGGCCAGGGATTCTATCTTTGGGGACCTCTGGGTGTTGGTAAATCGTACGTGGGAACTTGCTTGTGCAAGTACGTGTGTGGGCAGTTTCCGCTGATGCCGTATTACGTGCGTATGTCGCAGTTTCGTGAGTGTTGTCTCGACCGAACTATCGTGGCGTACCAGACTGTTGATTACACTCTGTTGCGTTTGGATGAGGTGAAAACCACGCCCTTCCTTGTGATTGATGATGTTGGCCGCGAGCCGCGAGCCGGGAGTGGTTTTTTTGAATCCTGTTTTGGCGACTTGTTGCGAGAACGACATGCTGCTCTGCGACCTACGGTTTTGCTTTCGCATTTTGGGCCACAGGAATTTTTAGACGTCTATGGTGAGGACACGTTTAGTTTGGTGTCTGAAATGATGATGGACAGGCATTTGCTTGGTGATGACATGCGGCAGGTAGAGCGTCAGAAGCGGGCTGTCTTGTGGGAACAATATTCGGATGAAGAACATGAAGAAGGGAAAGAAGATGAGAAGAGTAAGCTTTAAGAATTATGCTGGAGTCGTTGTTCATGGTCAGGTACCGATGGACCCACCGAGGGGGAAGCACATCGAGCGTGCTTCATGGCTCACTGCTCAGGTGGAGTCTGGCGGCAAGTTTGGTACGGTTATCAGTTACGATGGTACTGGCATTACTGCTGGCATTCATCAGGCGATTGCAGTGTACCCTCGTGAGCTGACGTTGCCCGATGACGGTAACGCTCTTGATGATCAAGGTCCGCTGTGGAAACTGTTGGACCGATGTTTTCAGATTACTTCTGAAGATCTGTGTACCAAGGATTTCATTCAGACGTTGGCCGACTGTGATTGGGAGCTGGTCCACGGTACTCTTCGAAGCACGAAGACTGGACATTCTATTGGCGGGCATTCAATTCGGGATCAGTTTACTGGTTCTGCTGATGGTATAATGCCAGTGCGCGGAAAGGGGCGTCAGCGGGCCGAGGCGTGGGCTACTTTCTTCCACACTTATTTCAGCGATGAGGCGACGTTTCCCGTTCAGGTTGGTTGGGGTGAAGAGAAGCTGGTCAAGTGTATTGAGCGCTGGCCGCTCAAAACATCGCCCGCTAAGAAGTGGCGACGGTGGACGACTCAGGAATTCTTTTACGAGGACATCGTTGCGTCCATGGTTCTTTCAGATGACTTGGAACCGTCTTTCGATTTGGCCATGTGCGTATGGCTTTCGTATACCGTGAATGCTCCAGCAATTGCCATGCGTGTCTTGGCCAGTTTGACTACGGTTTTCAACAACGACAGTATTGAGGCTTTTTCTCGGGCATTGCTACGCAAGCTGGGAATGTCTTCGTTCGGTCGTTGGGGAGCTGATGTTAAGAACGGTCGGTACGCACGTACCAGGAAGTACGCGCAGGAATTATGGCCGTCGGAATTGTTTGTGGGCAAGGAAGCGATCATGCCTGCGAAGTTTTAGGAGCTGTCATGGAGAAACGACCCTGGAGATATTGGTTGTTGTGGCTGTACACATTTCCTGTCGATTTGTTGGTGACCTTGTTCGTCTTGTTGATGCGATTGTTTTGGGGTCATCGTTTGGACTGGAACGAGGGCCTGTGGTGTGAACTGCGGCCTGATTCGTGGCCAACGAGAACGTGGTATCGGTACAAGGTTAACGGTGCTTACGTTGAGCTTCCGGCATATCAGCAGGGTCGTTTTGGTAGGTGGAAGACTTGGGGTGGTACCACCCTGGGCCACGGTGGTTTTTATGGTCCAGGAAGGTTGGGGGACAAAGGTCTTGATCAGTCTGTTGAGCTTCATGAGCATGTGCATGTCGAGCAATATGAGGTGGCGATGTTTGTCACGCTTATTCTCGGTCTCGCTGTGTATTTATTGACTGCCTACGCGTCTTTGCCAGTTTGGGGTTTGTGTATCGGTGTCTGGCTTTCCGGCTATCTTTTGATGGCTATTGGTGGCTGGTTTGTTGCCTGGATGCGTGGCGAGAAAGCGTACGCGGGAAGTGCGCACGAGGAGGCTGCGTATGCGTTGGTGGAACAGTATATGCGTGACAAAGACAAGTAGCAGGATTGACTAGCTAGGATGCTTCGGGGGGAATTATCCAATAGGCCAGCGGCCATGTGTGGTGTCGACTATCGCATTCTTTTGCGAGAGAAGCGGCCTTATACGTGGTTCGTCAAGTATGTCCCCGAGTTGTTGTTGCATAAAAGTTTTGAGACTCGAATGAAGAACGCGCTGCCCTTTAAGATGGGCGCAAAGGAGTGGCTTGAAGTAAATTGGGAGAAACGTTTAGTTGGTGTTTCGATAGGTGTCCCTTTGCTCGCAAGAGCAATTGATATGGTTCTTGGTGATTACATAGCCGAAATTTACCATTTCGATGATCGGCATGAATATCGAGCTTGGTTACAGCGTACGCCGCAAGTCTACAAAGTATTCACGGCAGATCCGACATTGATCGGTCTGTATGACATCACAGTTCAATTTCACGGCTGGCAGGAGCGGGCATAATGGATTTTGAGGCCATTCTCATCACGAAAGTGCTGGACAAGGGGGACTTGTCCGAGGTGTTTGATCACCGAATTTCTGACGAGTTGTTCGAATCGTATCCAGAGATATGGGAGTTTGTGAAAGGTATTTATGCCGAGCATGGTGGTCTTCCGCCGAAGCAGTACATAGAAGAGCGGTTTCCGAGTTTTGTTTTTCAGGATTCTGAGGCGGTACCTGTTTCCTTCTTGATCGATCAGCTCAAGAAACGACATACGCACAACTTGCTGGCGTCTTCACTCCGTCGCCAGGCTGAGTTTCTCAAGCAGAAAGATCCGTACGGTGCTGTCGACGATGTGCGATCGACTTTGATGCGGTTGGATATTGAGACGCGTCCGAGTTTGGACATGAATTTCTCGGAGGACATCGACGAACGCGTCAAGCGGTATGAGGAGGCAGAATTAGCTGGGGGCCTGACGGGGATTCCAACACCGTGGCCAGTGCTCGACGAGGCCACGCAAGGGTTTCAGCCAGAAGAATTGATTATGATTGCTGGTCGGGGAAAGACTGGGAAGACTTTTTTGATGATGCATTTCGCGCGGGTTAATTGGGAGAACGGATATGTTCCTCTGGTGTTTTCTCGCGAGATGGCCGTGTGGCAGTTGGCGAGACGATTGGACGCCATGCATGCAGGTTTGCCGTACCAGAAATTCAAGGCCGGGATGCTTACGACGGAACAACGACAACGATGGGACAAATCGTTGGAGAACCTGCGAGGGTCTAGGCCGCTGTGGATTACAGGTGATGATGGAGACGGAAATTTGGGTGTTGCGGCGATTACGGCTAAGATACATCGTTACCAACCACATATTGTCTATATCGACGGTGCCTATTTGGTGCATGATGATCGAAAGGGGCGACAGAAGTGGGAAAAGTTTTACAACGTTTGTCAGGACCTCAAGCGTATGGCACAACGAGAAAAAATTCCTGTTGTTGTAACACACCAATTTGGGTCTTCTGGCAAAGGCATGGATGGCACTGAGGATACGCTGAAGTTCGGCGACGTTCAGATGTGGTTTGATATAATTCTCGGTTGCTATCGCGGAAAGGAGATTGGGCAAAAGGAAATGCTTATGAAGATCCTGAAACATCGTGAGGGTGTTGAAGCGCAGTGGGTGACTGAGTGGGATTTAGACACTATGAATTTTGACCAGAAGCCCTCAGAGGAAGAATTGCGTGACGGACAAACACCTTACGATGAGGAAGGTCCAATTAAGTTCTGATGTCAAAGTATTTAGAAATAGAAGAGGTAGACTACAAATCTTTGCTGGAGATCATAGGCTTGTGGGGGGTGATCGTAAAAGCAGAGAATGAGTTTTTGTACGAAGAGTCGATCAGAAAAATAGAAGAAATCAAAAGCCATGTTACGAACGAACGTACTGGCGACGGAACACACATTGCAGGTGAGATCGAGAGCGTTCTTGATTTCATAAACAAAGAAAATGGATAAAGAAGCAATCATCACAGTTTTAGAGCGTATAGACGCGGAGAAGATACGGGCTGGTTCACGCAATGTGCAGTGCTCGTGTTTTCTCGCACCCTGGAGAACGGGACATAGGTCAGTCAGTGATTCTAGGCCGTCGATGGGGATTCTTATCAATCCTTTGGGTCCTTCTAAGGTCCATTGTTTCGCCTGCAAATACGGCGGTACTCTGGTGACAGCACTTCGTGATCTCGAAAAATTTTCTGGTGATGATTACTCCGAGTTGATTGCCAGTGTCGAGAGGAATGAAGATGTAGAGCCGGAAGTTATCGTCGATCAAATTCCAGCCTACGATTCGCACGACGAGAGAAGGGGAGAGCGACCGTTAGACGAGGCGCTCTTAGACAACATTTGTGGTCAGGCTCCACGGTATCTACTGAACAGAAATTTTGATTTGGAAACACTGAAAACCTGGGAATCAGGATATGACCAGAAGCACAAGCGTGCAGTATTCCCCGTCAGGAATAGTAGTGGCGATTTTGTTGGTGCTGTTGGTAGGACTATCAACGGCGACAGAATCAAATACTTCAATTATTTCGGGTTTGACAAATCATCCTATTTGTTTGGTGAGAATAAGGTAAAGGAGGACACAAAACTAGTAGTTGTCGAAGGACTACTAGATACCGTGAAGCTGTGGCAGGGCTTTAGAGACCAGAATATGCTGGACGAGTATTCGGTCGTCGGCATACTTGGTTCCGAAGCTTCTCCCAGTCAAAACCGAAAAGTGGTGGGTTTTTCTGACGAAGTCTTTTTGTTTTTAGACAACGATGAGACGGGGAAGGTTTGTGAATTCACAATGGCTCGTCAGCTCCAGCGCAAGGTGTTGCTGAAGTCTGTTGAGTATCCCCCTGGAGTTGGGAATGACCCAGATGATGTCGTCAATTCAGGAACGAATCTTCGTGAGTTATTTGACGCATCAAAATTGATCGTCGCGGGACGAGTCAAACAATGGAGGTAAGAGCATGCGATTGAGGATCTTTTTCGTTGGAGCATTTGTGTTGCTGTGGTTTTCGGTGGGTACAGCGTCTGCCGAAACGCCGTTGGGCGAAATTGTGTACACGACTATTGGGAGCTTCACGACGATTGCACGAGCGGACAAACCGCATTTTCGACCGATACCGAAAGTGCGTTTGTCGATGAGAACGAAGGTTAATTTGGGTAGAAGTTGTGTGGGTGAATCTGGGTTTGCTGCTGGCGATGAGTGCATCGCCATTGCCTGGGTTTACGCGAATCGTGCTCGGAAGGCGGGCTGGTCATTCGACAAAATGATGCATCGGTATTCAGCAGCGCTTAAGCCACATGAGCGACATCGACGACCGTGGTTGTTCGAACTTAATGCTGAAGGAGAACGTCCCAAGCATTGGCCTAGATCTATTTCATGGAAGCACCATAATAAGTTGTGGCAGCGTTTGCTGACGTTGATTAACGAGTGGGAGAATGGGTGGATACGCAATCCATTGCCGAAGGCTGACCACTTTGGTAGTAGGGCGGATGCTCAGCGAGCATGTTTTGTCCGTAGGTGGAAAAGGCTCGATGCGCCGGATCATTTTCGGAATTGGTTCTTCGATTCTAGCCGTCGAGTGTCGTTGCGAAAGGTGAGTGGGCGGGATTGGCGGGATCGTAGTTGTCTGTAGGTTGATTTTTAATCGAAAATGGTATTGACATTGCCAATTAACCTGTTACTCTTTTAATAGACCGAACATTCAAAAAACAAAAATCAAGTGGTGCGTCGTAGGACGTGTGGAGGGATCTATGGCAGATTGGTATTCGACGGGAAAAGAAGCAGAGCAAAAGGTTGAACAGGAATTAGCGCGGCAGCAGGCCGCTCGTGAAGAACGGGAAAAGAACAATATCTGGAGGATGTGGCTTCCTGGTGGTAGTGAGACCGAGGTGACATTTCTCGATCCGGAGAATAAACATCCGGATGGGTATCCCTTGCCCTTTGTTTTCACCGAGCATCAGCTAAAGATAAATGGCAACTGGCGCAATTGGTTTACGTGCATTGGGGAGGGCTGCCCACTGTGTGAGGCCGGTGATCGTCCCTATCTTGGAGCAGCATATACGGTGATCAATCACAAGGAGTGGACAGACAAAAAGGGTGGTGTGCATAAAGACGAGATCAACCTTCTTGTGGTGAAACCAGCGATAAATGTCATTTTGCGCAAGGCGGCTGCACGGAGAAACGGGCTGCGTGGATGGTTCGTGGCTGTGGCCAGAACCTCTGAAAAGGCATTTGCGACTGGTGATTCGTTTGACTTTATTGAGCGGCGTGAAGTGCCCGATGATCTTCAGCCCGCACCGTACATGTCCCTTTTTGCTCCCAAACCACCTGAAGAATTGCAGAAGATTTATGGTGGAGGTACTGGGCCAATTGTTGATGCTGCCGACGATGCGATTAAATTCTAATGTCCCTGCCCCTCCTCCTAGATAGACCAGAAAAACTGTATCTTTTGCGGGACAAATTCGAGTCTGTTTCGCGTTTTGGTATGGACTACGAAACTGATTCCAGGTTCGAGGGTCTTCATGACAAGCATGGTTTGGAGCATGACTTATTGAAGGTTGTCGGGGTTGGTTTTGGTTTCGAGGACGGGACGAAAACATACGTGCCTCTGGCTCATCGTTATTCGGACAATGTTTCTCGGAGTGATTTTCTACCGCTGCTCGAAAAGGTATTGACGGATCCGAGCAAGGAGTTGTTTGCACATAATCTGAAGTTTGAATACATGGTGAGCCGGGTTCTTGGAATTACTCCTCAGAACAAACTGCGTTGTTCTCAGATTGCTCAGTGGCTTTTGGGGTATCGTTTGGATAAGGGTCGTGGGCTCAAGCTGAAACCAGCGGTACAGCGTTTCCTGAAGCATAAAATGCTGACAATGGAAGACGTGGTGCCAAAGGGCGTTCGATTGGATTCTGTACAGTCCAACTTCATGGCCAGGTACTGTGCCGATGATGCCTTGCAGTGTCTGATGCTGGCACTCAAATTTTTCCCAGAGCTTCAGGAGAAACGGTTGTGGGATGTGTATGAGCGTATGGAAATGCCTTTTGTTCCGGTGCTTGTACACATGAAGGAGTGTGGTATTGCGCTGGACACTGAATATCTACAGCAGCTGTGTGACGTCTTTCAGACTGAGATAGATAAAATTGAAGCTGAGTTTTTGGAGTTGACTGGTGTTGGCGTATCCAAGAATCAGCAAATTTCCAAGCGAATGTATGAAGATCTACGGTGGTGGCCTTGTCGCAGTTTTCGGGGTGAGTTTGAGCGAGGGAAGGCGGGATTTTACTCCGTAGACAAAGCGCATTTGGAAATCGTCGCTAAGCAGTTGGAAGAAGGATCGGATGCAATGCGGGCGTTGCGTCTGAAGCAGCGGTATCAGTCGGTTTCAAAGTTGAATTCTACTTACACGTTGCCATTGATAAAAAAGGCAGCGATGCATATCGATGGCCGGTTACGAGGTGATTTTCATCAGACCGGTACTGAGACAGGACGGCTCGCGTCGTCTGATCCGAACTTGCAAAATATTCCTGCTCGTACTGCTGAAGGGAAGCAGATACGCGATGCTTTTGTTGCCGCTGACGGCTGGGTGTTGTGCGATGCCGACTACAGTCAGGCGGATTTAGTGATGATGGCTCATCTCTCGCAAGATCCCATGTTGATGGCAGCATACCGAGAGAAGCGTGATCTACATCAGCAAACGGCTGACCGGTGTTCTATGGCTTCTGGTTTGGAGGTAGTTCGTCCCACTGGAAAAGTACTCAACTTGGGTCTGATCTATGAGATGCAGGTCTACACGTTGATGAACAATCTCAAGTGTGAGGAAAGTGTGGCTCAGCGAATTTGGGATGCGTGGCACGAGACTTATCCACTGGTGAGCGCATACCATCGGCGGATGCATGCTTTTGCCAGGAAGTATGGATTCGTTCGAACTATTACCGGACGAATGCGTCTTATACCCGACATCAATTCACGAAATGGAAAGAAGCGTTCTTTTGCTGAGCGGTGTGCGTCGAACACTCCGGACCAGGGTAGTGTTGCTGACATGATCAAGTTGGCCATGCGTAATCTGTTCCAGGAGTGGCGAGAACGAGGCATACTCTACGATTACTATACGAAGGAAGGAAAAGCGAAAATCTTGTCGCAGGTGCATGATGAGATTATCTGCGAATTGAAGTGCGGTTTTGAAGAAGAGGGGATGGCTGACATTCGACGACATCTTGAAAATGCGGTCGAACTCCGTGTCCCGATGACTGCGCAGCCGGGTATTGGCCATACGTGGAATCAGGCCAAGGCCGATGTTGGTCGGAGAGAAGATTTGGCAGCGGAAGCTGAGAAAGAAACTGATGCTGCGAGGAAAGCAGAATTGTTTAGACAGGTGATGGCGTATGATTACTCTTGATGGATATTTACGTGTGAGTGGCGACGATCCAGATTTTAATCCAGAACCGGATTGGCTTGACCGATATTATCGTGTGCATGGTAGGGATGGCGCAAAATTGCGCGTCTGGTCTTGGGATGAAGAAGAAGATCAGCTCTTGCTACCTTGGTCAGCAATGACTGATCTTCCCGAGTCTGCGCGGGTGGTAGACCGTCGTACTTTTGGTCGTGTTGCTGTTCAGAATTATGTTTCGAAGTTGGTCCCTCGTCCGGGACAGGCCGATGTTATTGAGGCGGCGCTGTCCATGCTAAAATCGAAGGGCAGTGGTTTGATCGTAGCTCCTTGCGGCTCAGGCAAAACGGTTATTGGATCTGAGGTGGCTCTGCGTGCTGGGTATTCTACTTGTATTCTTGTCCACAAGGATTTTTTGGCCCAACAATGGGAGGAAGCATTTCGCATGCTCCTTCCAGGAGTGATTATTGGACGATTAAAACGGGATCAGTGTGATACCGGTATCACTCATCAGGTTGTGCTGGCTTCCACTCAGAGCGTTACAAATCATCGGCGGGAATACTCGCCCGAGTTTTACAGTTCGTTTGGTTTGGTTATTGCGGATGAGATCCATCGATATGGTGCCGAAATATGGCAGCAGGCTATCACCAAGTTTTCGGCTCGGTTGCGACTAGGTCTCACTGCGACCGCATATCGGTCGGACGGTATGTGGCAGGTGATCACTGATCATTTTGGTTCTTCTGTCGTGGAGCTGCATGGTCAGACGTTAATACCGATTATATATCCTGTGCGAACGACTGCCCGATCTCATCTCAACTTGGGCACTCAACCGTGGCTGACGAAAACCATGCGTCGCGCCAAATTGGTGACGGAGTTGTGTGACAACGAGAGTCGAAATGAAGTCGTTGTTCGCAACCTAAAAAAAGCGTATGACGCGAAACGACGGGTGCTTGTTATTTCAGAGCGTAGGAAGCAGCTATCATGGATAGCCGACCGGCTACTGTATTATGGAATTTCCGATGTAGGCAGTTATGTAGGCGGTATGAAGCAGTCTGTACTTGACGAGTCGGCGACTAAGCAGATTATATTGACGACCTATCAGATGGCAAAAGAGGGGCTGGATATTCCAGACCTGGATGTTTTGATAATGGCATCTCCTCAAGCGCATATTCAGCAGACTGTGGGCAGGATTCTTCGCATTCGTGAGGGAAAGCGAACTCCGGTTGTTGTCGACTTTATCGATAGTGAAGTTCCTGAGCTTGGGGGGTTGTGGTTTTCGCGGCGCAAGGAGTATGAGGCATTGGGGTACGAAATACAGGGGAGGTGATAATGCAGACCGAAATAATTCTCGACAGTGTTTCTGATTTGTTTTCGTCGAAGGAGCTGCTTTCGATAGCTCCGGAAGAGCTGAGTGATGGTGATGCCTTGTTGGTATGGTCACTGTTCGATGCTCTAGAGAAAGAAGTGGTGAGTAAGAGAAAGTCTGTCTTTCGTGATCATTTGCTGAAGTTGGCCGAGGAGAAGGGGAGGACCAATGCGAAAGGATCTTCTTCGTATTCTCCACCGGGCAGTGACGGCAAGGTCACTCGACAGTGCCGTCAGGGTAAGCCACAAGTCGACTGGCAGGCAGCACATCGTTTGGCCGACGAAGTCGGATGTGGGGATAGTTTGTTGGTGGGGACCTTGAAAGCTGACAAGGAAACGTTCGATTTTCTGCTCTCGATGTTGGAGCAGTTTCGTGGCGACACACCAGACGAATTTTTGGATGGCGTTTTGAATACGCTTCGGGGTGTCGAATACGACTTCTCCGAGGACAGGTTAGAGCAAGCGGTTCGGACAGGGGTGATCTCTCTAGACGAGCTGCAGTCCGTTACTTCGATCGGCGATCACAGGTATGCCCTGGTCGTCAAGAAACCGTCGGCGGTGAAAAAGTTGATGGAAGGAGGGAAAGAATAAATGCCAGAAGAAGGATCTTCTCCGAGGTCGCAGTCTGAATATTTTTCTCAGTGGTATGCTGAGAACAAAGAAGAATTATCTGCTCGGAGGCGACAGAAATATCAGGAAGATCCCGAGTACAGAGAAAAGGTACGAGCGCAGGCACGAGAAGCAAAGAAAAGATTTCTTGAGAAGAAACGAAAAGAACGCGAAAAAAACAAAGACAAAGAGCAACCGGTATGGTTCAAAGTTCAATACGGAAAAAAAGAAGTTGCTGTACGCATGTTTACCGCAGGTCAGTTGTCTAAACGACTCGGGAGAAAAACACAAACAATACGCCTATGGGAAAGGAAGGGCGTCATTCCGGAAGCGATGTATCGTAATGGGGCTCGTGACCGACTGTACACTGAGCTTCAGGTCCGCGAGATTGTCGAAATCTATTCGCAGTGTGTGCGAAAGTACGGTGCTCGGAAAATGCGTACACGAATAAATTCGACAGAATTTTCTGAGTTGGTGCATCAGCTTTGGGATGATTATCCGTTGGGATTTGATGAGGAGGAAGTGAATGCCTAAGCAGAACGTAGCGGCTCATGCTGCCAGGGGGAAAATGTGGGTGACTCGGCATTACCCAAATGCAGAAGAGAAAACAGAGGAGACCGAGTTCAGCGTCCAGGATTTTGAGGTTGAGCCCGCGTGGGTGAAGGCCGGGTATGGTTTGACAATTAACCTCGGGAATTATGAATCGGCACGATGTGATGTGGGTGTCACTCTGCCGACGTATGTCGAGGAGATACCGTCGGCCTTCAAAAAAGCATGGGAACTCGCCAAGCAAGAAATTAGCGAACAGACTAAGGACATTCGCAAGTAGCGACCTTCACACGGGGGTGATCATGAGCGGACTCGACGATGTCGTGCAGGCGGTAAATAGTCTGTACGGAGCAGGAACTTTGTTGCGTGCTACTGAGGCCAAGAATTTGGTGGTCTCTCGATTGCCTACGGGTATCTTCGACCTCGACATGAAGATTGGTGGTGGTATCCCACGAAGCCGTATAACCATGCTCAAGGGCGATTTCTCGTCGGGCAAGTCTGCAGTAGGGCTCCGAACAACAGCGCAAGCACAGCAGCACTGTAGGCTCTGTGGCGAGCGTTTTGAACTTATCGACTTTGCGGGCGAGGTGCATGAGCTGAATTGTTCTTGCGGGAAACGCGAACCGATGAGGGTTGTTTGGTTGGACGCGGAGCATTCGTTCGATAGGTTGTGGGCAGCCAAATGGGGTGTGAATAACGAACGGCTGTATCTTCTTCAGGCTCAATATGCTGAGCAGGCGATTGACGTGGCGGACAAAGTTATTCGATCGCGAGCCTGCGATTTGCTCGTTGTGGATTCCGTGGCGGCATTGGCTCCGTCGATAGAGGTCGAGGAAACGGCTGAAAACTGGCAGGTCGGGGTGTTTGCTCGATTGATGAACAAGGCTCTTCGCAAGTGGACTTCTGGTCTGAATTCATATGGTCTCCTCGACGAGACGCGGTGTACAATTCTGCTCATAAATCAAATGCGTTTGAGTCTCGGTGGTTATCGTCCGACGATGACTTCTCCGGGAGGTATGGGGCTCGATTTCTTTCAGTCTTTAGAGGTACGATTCAAGCGCGGCGATGAAATTATTGATAAGGGCACTGGTCGTCCGTTGGGCATTAATGTTGAGTTTGTGGTCAAGAAAAACAAGACTGCCCCGGTTGTTTCTAATGGTTTGTTTCAGTTGTTTTTTGTTGGCCAGAAAGGTGGTTATCAAATCGGGGATACAGATAATGATGGCCAGGTTCTTCGAGCGGCTGCGTATTGGAATATAGTTCAGAAAAATGGGACGTGGTATGTGTTTCCAGACGGAGAAAAGTATCAGAAGTCGGTAGCTATTGCGAAACTTCGCGAGGATTTAGATTTTTATTCGAAGTTAGAGCACGAAGTGCGAATGCGTGAATTGAATTGGGCCACGACGGCACAGGAATTGACTGTCGAAGAAAATGCGAAGAAAAAATCCAAAAAATCCTGACCCAAAGTTGCCCCAACCGAAGATGTGGGGTGCCCCAGAAAAGTCGACGAAACGTATTTCGATGGACAATGAACAGCGTCTTTCCGAGGAAGTTGGTTTTACTTTAACTCCAGCTTCTGGAAATCAGCCTTGGCCGGGACGCAAGGGAGATGGAAGTCACCCAATGTTTGTGTTTGAATGCAAGGAGACGAAGCATGCACGCATAAGTGTTGGTGAACGCGAGGTGGCAAAGTTATGTCGTCAGGCCGGGACTGTTGGTAAGGATCCTGCACTGGTTCTTTCGATATATTCTTTGCCTGATCCCATTCCCAAAGATTGGGTGGCCGTACCGGCACATGTTTTTCGGTCACTTTTAGAGAAAGCAGTAAGACATGGCAAAGACACGACAAGAATGGATAGAAATTTCCGAGACTGATCCACAAAAACTCCTTTTGAGGATACGGCAGATTAGGAACCGTATGGAGTCGATCTTGGCGGCAGACGTTCAGGCGACACCGGAAAGTACTCCAGAGCTGGGCGACTTAGCGGATGAGACGATATATATTTTGCTATCTATGTTGCGGATTGTAGTGCTCCAAAATAAGTGGAGCGATGTTACGCCGTTGGATTTGTTCGAGGGCGTTTTTTACGACACTGCTGGGTGGGCATGGTCTGTTGTTTTGGGTCGTTTTCACGATACAAAAAACTTAGTTTCTGAATATAAATCTGGCGATAAGTACATAAAGAAGAGCTTAACCCCAAAATTAGTTTCTCGCGGTCTCATTTAGTTTGACAAAACACTTCTCGTTGATATTATAGCTACATCATTTGACATCGTATTGATATAGCAGCGAACAAGGTAGCCAGTCATGGTGAGTCCGGCGGAACAGAATCGAAAGCAATGCGTACCGACGATTTCAGGCTCACTGACCAGGGGAGGCGTGCGGATCCTCTTCGCAAAAACCCATCGACAAGTGTATCCCTCGGCCCTCCCCTGGTTTTTATTTATGAAACACACCGACCAACAATGTGGGAGGAGACATGCAGGGGAATCTTGAGCAAGTTCCGTTAGAAAAATGTGTGGCTGACGATACGTTCAACACACGCCAACGTGGTTTGGGGGACCTCACTGATCTCATGGCGAGTATAGAAGCTGTTGGGATCAAGGTTCCTTTGTTGGGGAAAAACAAAGAAAACAACAACGGAGAAATTGAGATCTATGCTGGATTTCGTCGGTTGGCCGCTGCACGAGAGTTGAACCTACCCACGATACCAGTTGTGGTGGTGAAGCGCAGGGCAATTACCCGCCAGAAAATGTTGCTCGACAATGTGTCGGAAAATCTCCACCGCAACGATCTCAATCCTGTTGACGAAGCATATGCGCTTCAACGTCTTCAGTCTGAGCATAGCATGTCAACTGAGGCGATTTGTGCGCAGCTCGGTCTCAAGCTCAAGCGTGTTCAAAGTCGTTTTCGCTTGCTCAAGCTCCTTCCGGAAGTTCGCGACGCGCTGCATGATGATCGCATCTCTGTGAACTCAGCATTTGAAATAGATCGGTTGCCCGAAGCGAAACAGCTTAAGTTCATTGAGATCGCCGAAGAATTGAATGGCAGCAAGCTCAAAGCAATGGTCGACACTGAGTTGGAAAAGATTCAACGTAAGATTGAGCTTGGGGAAAGTGGTGGTGATAAAAAGAAGAAAGAGGCAAAGGAGAAAAATGAAACTCCTGTTGACCCGGCTTCGTCCACCGAGAATGCGAAGCTCATCAGGAAAGCAGTGGCCGTCATTTGTGAAAGTTTGGGTTACGAGAAAGATGCGGTCGCTGCGGTACAGTCCGTGAATTTCAAGGTACTGGAACCCGATGCGTTGCAAACGGTCGCTCGGTTGTTTGATGACATTGCCGATCAAGTTGAAGAGGATGTCATTTTCAATGATAAGGCGCAGGCCGAAATCATATCGTATGTGGAAACGGGCGGCGAGGAATTCCAGATGATGTACGATGTGGAAAGTCCAGCTTTTCGTTCAGCACTGTCTCGCGTTATCAGTGAGCGGGCGGCAGAATTGGCTCGTGAGAAAGCGAAAGCGAACGGTAATCGACCTAAAGTGTCGTATGCCCTAGCGAGGCAAGCTCTCGACGAATTCTTCTGTCCGTATGAACTTCACGGGGAAGATGAAGAATCAGCCTCTCCCGGCTCCTCCGTGGTTCAGGCGTAAGCTGGCTAGCGAGCCCACGGCTATTACCGGTGCGATACCATGGGACAACGTCGTACTTCCAGGTGGGCAAAGCGGGCGTGACTGGCCCCGGAGAGACGGGGCATTTACTCGGGTGGGGAAAGTATCTCAATGTGTCTAAACCGGCACAGTGTTGCACGTTCGATCCGTGCCCCGAGTACCGGCGTTTTCGGGGGAGCATGGTTGTTCCATTCCTTTGAACCGGCGTGATGGCAATGGTGTTGTCTGCCGGGATGGAGTCTCTTCGGCGAAAGCGCCGATTTAAAATCAACGTGTTTGTGTGGGAGGACCCATGTTTGAAGCACTAGACATATTTTCCATCCTGTTGGTTCTGGGCGTTGTTCGCCAGGTTCAGGGTGGTTGGGTAGTTTTTTCTGAAACAGGAAAAAAGTTGAGTCGTGTGTATTCGAGCAAAAAGCAGGCCGAAGATCGATTAAAGCAAATCGAATTGTTCAAGCATCAAACGAAGGCTGGAAGCAAATGATCAATGATGACGGTTTATTCATAATAGAGCCGAAGGATTTGCGCGAAGGTCCTTTTTCGGTGGCTGAAAATCAGCTTTGCTCTTACTGTGGGTGCTCTGAGGCAGCGTTTGTCCGGAATCGTCGCAAGGAGCTTATCTTTGAGACCTGTCCGATATGCGGATTTGAGAAAGACTATAATACGGACGAATTGGTAAACTAGATGGGTCTCGGGGATCTAATACGTAAAGTCCACAGTAATGAAAGTGTTTCTGCGGCAATTGATCATTTTCTCATGAAGCAGGAAGCGACGCCGAAGAAAAGGGCTTTCGGTTGGCATCCCAGTGAATTTGTCGGCATGTGTCCTCGTGCGCGGGTGCTTTCAATATTACTCAAGGTTCCGTATAAGCCGATTGACCCTGGATTGCGCCGCATCTTTGATGTGGGGTCCGCGATACACCACACGTACCAAAACTATTACTTTGGTCCAATGGGAGACCTTTGGGGAAAGTGGATTTGTTTGCGGTGTGACCGGGTTGTGTGGGGCTTTTATCCCGGATCAAAGTCTTGTCCAGAATGTCGAGATAAAACACAATGGCGATTTTTGGAGGTTCCGGTCAAGGCACCATTACCTGATGGCTTCAAGAAACCCATAGTCGGACACAGCGATGGGTTGTTGTTATTTAATGGAAAGTGGCATGTCTTAGAAATTAAGTCTATCAATGACCATGGGTTTTCATGGTTGAAGAAACCGAAGGATAGTTACCAAGCACAGGCTCAGGTATATGCGGAGTTGATACGCCAAAATTTCATCGATTTTGGCGAGGACCAAAAACCAGATATGATCCCTGAAATTGAAGCCATACTCATATTCTATGTGAACAAGAATTTTTCTACCGAGCGTGAGTTTTTCTTGGAGTTTGATCGTGACTTTGCCCACTCGGAGATGAAGCGTCCGTTAGCAGTTGAGATTGGTTTTCGGAACCGTGAATTGCCGCCGCGAGAATCGAGATGTAAAAATATGCTACGTAAACCGGCGAAGGATTGCCCACTAGTCTCCTATTGTTTTGGTGGGATGTCGTGGGAACAGTTGTCTAGAGCACAAGGAAGAATCTGAATGACTGACGATAGCAATACGCTGGTCAAGGCTGAAGCTCGGGTCACGGATCTTGGTCTACCCATTCCGGATCGTCCTTATGGGGCTGGGGAGGCGTTGCCGTGGCCGAATAATGTGGCTGATTTGGATACGGTTGCGTTGGCCCAACACCTTACTTGGTGGACTGCGTGGGCTGGGTATGCCCGATACAATTTGGCGCGAGCAGAAACGAATCACGAGGCGTTCGCCACTGAGTATCGCGTTCAGACTCAGGTTAAGATCATGAAGAGTAGGGACGATTACAAATCGGTCACTGAGTTGAAGGCCTCTGTGGCCCAGTTGCCCGAGATGCAGCGGTTAGAGGCTCGCATGTTGAAAGCCGAGGCCGAGAAGAAATTGCTCAAGGCATTGCTCGAAAATTATGAGGGAAAATACAAGACGGTGAGTCGTGAAGTTTCGAGGCGAAACGCTGAGTGGGAAGAAGGAAGGACGAAGTATACGGTATGACTCATTCCAGATGTGTTGTGGGTATTGACCCGTCTTTGACTGGTTTTGCCATGGTGGCTTTGTATCCGGATGGTGTCTTGGTGCAGTCAGAGCACACCACAAAATCGACCAAAACACTTTCTGGTAGGGTTGAACGTTTAGGTGTGTTGGCCAGTGCCGCCGAGAATTTTGTCAAAGAGCATTTGCCCAGTTTGTGTCTTATTGAGGGCTACGCACATGCGGCCAAATGGAAAGCTGCTGCGATTGGTGAGCTTGGTGGTGTAGTGCGAACCAGGATAGTTGGTTTGGCGGACGTGACAGTTGAAGTTCCACCGACGATGCTGAAAAAATTCGCGACAGGAAAGGGTAATGCAGGAAAGCTCGATGTCGTGCAAAAAGTTGGAAAGAAGTTTAATGTAGTATTCAAAACGGATAACATGGCAGATGCGTTGGGTCTGGCATGGTTAGGTGGCGCAGTCGTTGGGTTTTGCGAAACAACTAATGCTCCCCAACGAGAAATTGTGAAGTTGGTCTCGAAAATGCGAGAACAGGAGACAGACTAAATGCATACGCAGCACGAGTCGGTCAACCGAATGGATAGTGGCGTAGAGCTTCGTGTGGCAGCAGGTACTCAGGCGTCGAAGGCTGCGGGAGCGATCATGAAAAATCTACAGGAGGGTCAGGAGGTATCGTTGATTGCGATGGGGGCTGGAGCAGTGAACCAGGCCGTGAAGGCGATTTGCATCGCTCGCGGTATGGCTGCTCCTCACGGAAGAAATCTTTCTACTATTCCCGGCTTTGTCGATGAGCAGGTACGTGGTGAAAGAAAAACAGCAATTCGTTTTTTCATAATCGTTTCTTAGGGGGGATTATGCTTATTGGTGTTGAGGCCCATTTTGATGCGGCGCATCGTCTTTCCAAGCATGCTGGTGAGTGTTCCAATCTACATGGGCATCGGTATTTGGTTTGCGCCGAATTGTCTGGTGAGGTGAATGATCAGGGCATGGTTATGGATTTCAGTGTGTTCAAGGATCGGTTGAATTCTTGCACTCAGATGTTTGACCATGCTGTCATACTCAACAGCAGTGATCCACTCGTTGATTGCCTTCAGCCGATGGGTATTGCTATTCGTGTGCTTGATTATGATCCGACTGCTGAGTGTCTTGCCAAGACGATTTGGTCGATGATGTTGGAAAAGTCGGTCAACAAACTTTATGGCTTTGATGTTTGTGCTGGGATGGAACTAGCGATCCGGGTTTATGAAACACCGACTGCTTTTGCGGAGTATCGAGCATGTATAAGGTGAACGAGATCTTCGTGTCTATTCAGGGTGAGGGTTATCGTGTGGGTCGGTTGGCAGTGTTTGTCCGTTTTTCTGGTTGTCCGAAGACATGCAGTTTCTGCGATACTCGCCACGATACGTGGGAGGATTTTACGCTTCAAGCTTTGCTAAAAGCGATCAGCGATCAGACTCGTTTGATTGGGCATAATGTTGACTGTGTTTTAACTGGGGGTGAGCCGTTACTTCAGGTAGATCTTCCGTTATTTGAAAGTCTGGTTGCTCTTGGATTTCATGTTTGCGTTGAGACGAGTGCCGATTCAAGTATTGAGTTGTCCGCAAATTTTTCCGCCCTCAAGCAGTTTATGGAGGACGGTGTCCTGGACGTGACGGTGAGTCCCAAGGATACAGAATATTCGAAAGCTATTATGCGGCGAGCCATGTGTGTGAAGGTGTTGTGTCCTCTGTTGTTTCACGAGGAAGGTTTGAATGTTTTGTCTGACGTGTTGCATGACGGTTACCACGATGTTCATCGGGTACTGCAACCAATTTCTCCGGTGAAGAGCGATATTCTTTGGCAGTGGCGTGCTGCATGCACGGAAGCGCTGACCTTGGCAAAACATCGAAAAATTCATTATAACGAGCAGTGGCGGGTAATCCCCCAGGTTCACGAGATTATGAACTTCAGATGAAAGGAAAGAACATGAAGGCAAAAAAAGAAGAGCCTTATCGCGAGGGTTGTGATGAAACTGTTCCCCAGGAACAAGAGAAAGTAGAAACTCAGGATGATTCTGAGGGCGAGGTTGTTGATTTGCCACAAAAGAAGGAAGATCCAGTCGAAGAGACGGGCGCTCAAGAAGAACCGAAGATGGTTCCCATTCCTGACACGGCGTTTTTAGTGCTTCGTCATTCCGATGGTCGAATAGAAGCGGTTACGAATCTTCCTGGAATAAACACAAGCCGGGTTGCTGATCTCCGCGACATCCGGGATATTTCGCATTCATTATTTATGGATGTGTCCACCACGATATATGGAAAGGTTACGGCTCGTGAGGCAGCATCGTCTCTGCAGCAGGCAGTGTTGAAGCAGCAGATTAATAAAATGGCTGGTGCAATGAAGAAGCACTAGGCATGAATGGTCCGGAAGAAAATGCTCTGCGACAGGCTATCCGAGTTATTCTCGCGGAAGTAGGGGAAACGTCGCGGGCAGGTCTGCGAGATACTCCGCGACGAGTGGCAGACATGTACTTGGAAATGACGAATGGTCTCCGTACGCCGCCACCGAAGATCGTGAAGTTTGAGGCTCAGGGGATGGACCAGATGGTCACTGTTTTGGGCCTTGATTACTGGAGTCTGTGTGAGCATCATCTCGTACCATTTCATGGTAGGGTGCATATTGGGTACGTGCCGAAGATATGGATTGCGGGGTTGTCGAAGTTTGGTCGACTTGTCGACTGGGTATCGCATCGCCCACAAATTCAGGAGGCAATGACTGCTCAGATGGCTGATTTTATCTTCCAAGAACTGCGGCCACAGGGCGTGATTGTGGTTGTGGAAGGCGAGCATCTGTGTATGGCCATGAGGGGAGTGAAAAAACCGGGTCACAAGACAGTGACTAGCGCTATTCGGGGGGATGTTCCGAAGGATGAATTCTTGGACATCTTGAAGGCGCAAGGATGAAGGTATGCGACCGAGAATTTGTTTCGACATTGATCAGGTATTGGCGACTGGAACAATAGAAAAGGTGTATTCTGATGCCGCTGGGTGGGCATTCGAAAAGTGCGACTTGATTCCAGAAACGCTCGTGCTCATCGAGGAGCTGTGGAGACGGGGAGTCGAGATTTTCCTTTATTCAGCTAGATTTTTGGAGGATCGCGAAAAGACGGAGTGGTGGCTCAAGAAGCATGTTGTTCCATACGACAAGTTGATTTTGGGAAAGCCACAATCGGATTTGTACATCGACGATAAGAATTATCCTGTCGCCTTTGATCCGAAGGGTGAGGATCATTTAGAAAGTATTTTGCGTCGTCTGCATCGCGATTCGCCAAAAAGGAGTCGGTATGAGCCGAGATAGGATTGTTCTCTATAGTGGTGGGCCTGATTCGTATATCACTTATCATGAAGTAGACCGTCTTTATGGGAAGGGGAGCAGAATTATTCCGGTGTATTTTCTTCTGCAGCAGCGGGCGTGTGACCGTGAGTTGGCGGCAATTGCTCAGACCTTACCAGAAACCGCGCAGATTCGAACACTCGAGGGTCTTGGGTATTGGGAGGAGCCGGACCATTATATCTATCAACGCAATGCCTTTCTCACGTTGGCTGCGACAAGGATCTCGAAGTCGTCTGTCGTGTACTTGACTTTACAAAAAGACGAGTTTTCGGTCCCCGATCGACGACCAGAATTTATCGACAGTATTAATGCGTTGTTTAAGACATTGGAGATTGACTCTTCGGTGCAAAGCCTTTGGTTGGAAAAAGACAAGACAGAAATGTTTCAGCATTTTGCTTCGAAAGGGGGTCGCATAGAGGATTTGTCCGCTACTTGGTCGTGCTATGACCCACGGGTAGTGTCTTCGAATAGGATGTATGCTGTGATGCATTGTGGAAGCTGTGCTGCCTGCATTCGCCGGTATGTTGCGTTTTACAATGCATTCGGTACGGACTTGACTCCGTATAAGGAGTTTCCTCCTAGAACGACTACTGCGAGCGAGTATGTTCGGCGGGCTCGGGAGGGGAAGTACAGCAGTGTTCGGAGCGGACGAATCCTTGCGGCATTGGAAAATGCAAAAGTTTGAGAAAAGGTGGGAAAAAGATTTTTCCGAAATGAAAGTGGTGAAAGCTGAGTGGCTGATTACTCGGCGCTGCGATTTGCGTTGTAGTTATTGTGGAATTCGGGATCGTCGTACTCTGATGGACAGTGAGCTTCCGTTGTCGGCGCTCGAAGAAATCATCGAAATGTTTGGTGAGCTGTGGCCGGGTGCCCCGATGGTGGTTTATGGTGGGGAGCCGACAGCCAGGCCAGATCTCCCGGATATTCTGTCGAAGGGGCGTGAGTGTGGGGTGAAGTTGCCGGTGATTTCCAACTCTCATCGTGTGTGGCGGGATGTCAAATATGCTGCCGAACTTGTTGGGGCGGGTTTGGATAACTGGTCAGTGTCGTTTGATAGTCTGGTGCGCGACCAGTGTGTTGACGATCACTCTCACCGCAAATCCATTGCTGGTTTTTCTTCCCTCATCATGTTCCGCGATGCTTTTGGCCTGCGTGACCTTGTGGCCTGTGTAACGGTCACTCGCCGGAATATCGAAGCTTTACCAAGTATCCTCAGCACATTCACTGAATTGGGAGTCCACTCCATTTTTACTCCTCTTCATATTGGTGGTCCCGCCTATCAGTATGCCCGAGGGAATCCGACTGATTTGCCTACGCAGGCTCAGGTGGATCGAATTTCCGAGGTTATGTACAACTTGGTGTCTTCTGGGCGATATTTGTGTTCGAACGATGCGGGGTGGTTTAAAGTCTGGCCAGCACATTTTCTGCGTCAGGACTGGAAGTGTCACGATAAGGGTTTGGTGACGATCGATGCCGATGGTTCGCTGAAGTATTGTGTAGACATTCCTTTTCGAGATGAGGACCGGATGTATGTGTGGGAACTTCAGACAGAAGCGGGCAGGCAAAAATTTCTCGACATCATTCAGAAGGAACCACCCTGTCATGGGTGTTTGTGGAATCCTGCGTACGAGTCCATCAAGCGGGTCAGGGACCCCGAAATAGGTGTCGGTGAGGGTAGGCATAGGGCTCGACATTACGTCGATTCTGACCGCCTGTCGCTCCTTCACGGTGGTGCTGGTCGCTATTTCGTTGGGAATCCAGATCTCAATCGAGTGGATCCCGTGATTTCGCCGGAAGAAATCGTTTCGTTTTTGCGGTTGTCAATGGATGTGCTGACCGGGGGGGTTGCATGTCGGGAGTGAAAGTGACCTGTGGTGTGCCGACGATTGGGCGTACAGAAACGCTTGCCGCCACTTTAAATTCCATAGCGTTTCAGCATCAGCATGTTGACGAGTTGATTTTGCTGGACGAATCGACAGTTCCCGTGACTGAGAATTATGCAGTCAATCAGGTACTCGATATGATGTCGATGTTTGGTGTCCGCGTAGTAGTTCTCAGGGAACGAAAACGATCTGGTATTGGCTCTGCCCGGTATCGGATTTGTTCAGAAGCTCGCAATCCGCTGGTCTTTCAAGTGGATGATGATGTGGTGGTGCATCCATCTTGTCTGGGTCACTTGATTCCACTGGTGGACATGGCTTGTGCGTGGGCTGTTCCAACGTGTCTGTTGATTCAGCCAGGTTTGTCGACTGGGTTTTACATCGACACACCTGTCGATCGTAATGATCACCGGGTTTTGGAATGGACTTCTAAATATCCGTGGTTCGTGCCTTATTTTCGGTACACTACATCATTTGTCGAGAAATTGCCGATGGCCGGTACGCAGGCTATTTTGCTGAAGGCTTCGGTTGTGCTTGAGAAATGTCAGGGGCTGAAATTGCTAGGTAATCTTCCCCGTGAGGATACGTATTTGACGTCGATGATAGGTCCGGGAAAGTTTTCGTCTGATGCGCTTTGTGTGCATTACGAGCACGGGAGTCAAGTAGACCGTGGTCAGTGGCTTGATTCGATGTTTTATCGGTTGCATTTGGCTATAAGCAAGAGTCCAAATAAATTCGTTGAATTTTTGGGGGGTGCAGATGCCCAATGATCAGCGGATTTTGGTTGGGATTCCGACACGAGATCGTCCTGCGTATTTGTCGTGTTTGCTGTCGTCACTGATCTTCCAAACGGATGTCGATTTTGATGTGCTGATTGTCGACACAGCGATTGGGGAACAGTATCTGGGCGATGATTCCATGGTGTTGAGATTTGTCGATACTCTTCGGGCATTGGGTCATAAGGTGTCGATTTTGGAAGTGGATGTAGCAGGAAAATCGGAAGCTGCTGCTGTTAATCGAATTCTTGTCGAAGCGTTTTTGTCTGGATATGGCTTTGTGTATAAGGTGGATGATGATCATATTCTTCCTCCGGATGCTTTAGAAAAGCTTCGACGTGCGCATACAAATCTTCGCGGTGAGCATCCTGTTCTTCTTAGTGGCGTGACTCCATGGATGTTCGAGGCGTATGAAGGTGCGTCTTCTCCATACGATCCTCCGGTAGATGCTTCGGAAATAGGACTTCGTGGAGTGACTTTTGTTCGTGGAGACAAAGCGTCTGTTGATGTGGAGATAGGGCATTTTTGTCGCTACAATTCTACTGATATAGTTCGCACGGAGTTGGCTTCGGCTGCGAATTTTTTTCTGCAGCCGGATATTCGAATTTTATGGTCTGATGTTTGTGGGTCGTCAAAATATGCCGATGCAGTGTGGTTTCTGCAATTGCGGAAATTGCTGCAATACCGCATGTATTTTCTTTTGTCACTGAATGTATGGCATGTTGCCGCTCCTACTGGGGGTGTGCGAGAAGAACTCGGCGATTTCGACAAGTCAACGAAGTGTGATTTTCTTCGTGAGCAAATTCTCATGCGAGTGTGTAAGGAGTTAGGTGTTGGGAATGAGAATTAATTACTTGTACGAAGTGCATCAAGGTAATTGGACTCAAGGGTATCACTATACGGTTCTTAAGGCATTGGATGGGTGGGATGTTTTTTGTATCGATGCTGTTGGACTAAGTGACGAGCAAATAGCTGACGCTGTTGCTGACGCTCCTTCGTGCGATGTTTGGTATTGCATGTCGTTTCTTGATCGGTGGCTATATCCGGTGGCTCTACGCGCTCCGATTCGTGGAGAGAAGATTATTGTCCACAATCACGGCGGTATGGAAACGCGTGATTCCATTGCCCTGGAGCGTGGTCGTTTCGACACTATTGTTTTGCCCTCGATAGCTGACAGTAAGATGGTACGCATACTATTTAATTCGAAATCGAATGCCCTGGCTTTTGGAACATTTTATGGAATTAAGCCAAGGAGCATCGCTACGGATCATCACGAAACTTCTTTTCGTGTAGTTGGTTTTCCAATCCATGATCTTGAGCATTATGTCCATGAGAATAATGCTAACGAGAATAATGTTGAGCGTAGGGGAATTGTTGTTCCGGGGAGATTTTCTGAGACGAAACAGACTATGTTGGCGGCTGAAATTTTGCGGCCATTTCGAGAGCAAACTACTTTTTGCACTGGCGTTATGCCTACGAAGTCTTATGCGGCAGCTCTCGACGCTCTCGGTTTTTCGGTAGTGTTTGTTCAGGGCATGGATTACTATCGCTTATTGGCTCGTTCCAAGGTGGCTTTTACTGCCTCCATGGCCGATTCTTTGAATTCGTCGATGGCTGAAGCGGCAAGTGCTAGAGCTGTTTTAGTTGCGCCGAAGTGGGGACCATTTACTGAATACGCAAACGAGATTTATTTGTATGAACCTTTTTCAGTAGTTGACGCTCGCCAAAAAATTCGTGGTGCGTTGGGTTCGTCCTCTGAAACTTCTTGCTCGGATGTGTCTGATTATTTGCCAAAAGAAGTTGCCCGCCGTATTCGTGAGGTTGTTTCTGAATTTCAGGAAGACTGATGAAAATCAACTACCTGTACGAAGCTCATTTTGGTGACTGGTCAAGGAGTTACACAGCAGGTGTGCTGAAGGCTTTGGAAAAGCACGATGTGGTAACCATAGATGCGACGGGGAAGCTTGCGCTTGACATTCATAGTCTGGTGATGGATGCCCCTCCATGTGATTTTTGGTATGTTTTTTCTATCGCAGATAAGTGGGTTTCTCCGGTAGTATTGCGGGCCGAATTTACTCGTGAACAAGTGGTAATTCATAATCATGGGGGGATGGAAACTGGTGACTATGAGGCTTTGCTGTATGGTCCAAAAGACACAACAGTTTTGCCAGAAATTCTGTGGAAACCGAATATTCATGTGCTGTGCAATAGTCGGAATAGTGCTAGTGAGTTTCGTCAATATTATGGGGGTGCGCAATGTACCGTAGTCGGTTTCCCGGTCGAGGTTCCGCCGGATCCTGGGTATCTTCGTTTTGGGATCGTGGTGCCGGGAAGGTTGGGGTTTGGTAAACAAACTTTTTTGGCCGCCAAAATACTAGAGCCTTTTAAATCACAGGTTATTTTTTGCACCGGAAGAGATTTAAGTGAAAATACCATGGCCGAAGTTCTCGGTACTGCCGGGTACGAAGTGCTTAGATGTTTTGGCCACGATTATTATGATCTACTTTATCGATCGAAGGTTGGGCTCACCACTACTTTGGCCGATTCTCTGAATTTGACTGTGGTTGAAATGGTGAAATGCGGTGTGCATACTATTGTTCCGGATCTACCTATTTTCGACTATTTACCCAGTTTTTTGAAATATTCTCCGTACGCAGTAGAGCAGGCCAGAAAGAAGATAGATATTGCTTTGGAGTGTTCATGGGCCGAGCGAAATCCGTGGATGCTTCCGTCGTTGCCGCAGTTTTCATCAGAGGTGTTTTCCGAGAATATTCAGAAGTTTTTTGCTATGTATGAGGAGAGAAAGTGATGCGCATTGCGTTAGTTGTTCCCGGCAATTACTATTCCGAGGGTGCTCCTAAATACGTGCCGTCTGGCACTACTGTGTATTATCATGGTTTAGCCAAGGCTCTCCAGAAGGCGGGTCACGATGTAGTGCTTTTATGTTTTGGTTATTCTCGAAAGGATAGTGGCAATCTGGAGTATATCTGCGATGGTGTTTATGTTTGTCAATTTCCTTGGCTAGCGTCGGATCTTGATCGAGCTATGAGTATTCACGAGTGGCTATTGTCTAATGCGGTGGACGTGGTTGAATCGACGCAGTGCCATGCTTTATTGCTGATTGAACAATTAGTTGGGGGGACGCCTACTGTTGTGCGCATGACCACAGATTTTTTCGAGAATGTGGCTGCAGGCGACACTGATTTTGGGAAGACCCGTAGAGTGGAATGGTCAAAGCATTTGTTATCCTGTCATTGTATCGCGAGGTCGTCGCAGGTTCTGTGTTCAACGCACCGGCAGATGGAGTTTGTGTCTGCGTGGACAGATCGTTTTCAATTGGTTGCTCCAGGCGTAGATGCTTCTGATATTCCGGAGGATATGGAGCGACAGTCTTTGATTTCTATAGTTGTTGGCGATTCCAAGGTGCCTCGTAAAGGT
>Ga0209536_100002824_pt1 | contig 28182 bp, 24 predicted proteins | sample DeeMarSeWOR28_12_FD_187461 | JGI IMG/M metagenome (GOLD analysis project Ga0209536, IMG submission 187461) | Marine sediment microbial communities from White Oak River estuary, North Carolina - WOR-2-8_12 (SPAdes) (version 2) | ecosystem: Environmental > Aquatic > Marine > Intertidal zone >... | reverse complement strand
GCCCAGCCTCTCGTCGGCGACCCCGAATACCGCCGCCTCGTCCACGCACGGGTCCTCCTGCAGCACGCGCTCGACCTCGGCGGGGTAGACGTTCGCGCCACCGCGGAGGATCAGCTCGCTCCTGCGGCCCCGGATGTAGAGTGTGCCGTCCTGCTCGAGTACGCCGACGTCTCCGGAGTGGTAGACGCCGCCGCGCAACGCCCGAGCGGTCTCCTCGGGCTTGCGCCAGTAGCCGAGCATGGGTGTGTACACGCCCGCCCACTCGCCTTCGGCCGCAGGGGCGATGCAGATCTCGCCCTCCTCGCCTGCCGGCCGTGGGCGGCCCCGCTCGTCACAGATGCGGATCTCCACCTGGGGGAGCGCCACGCCGCACAGCCCCGGCCGCGGCGACGGCCCCCCCTCGGCCCGGGTGACGGCGGTGGGTGCCTCGGTCATCCCGTAGCCGATCGCGACGTCGCTCCCGAAGCGCTCCCGGTAGAGCGCGCGGAACTCCTCGGGACACTCCGCTCCCCCCACCAGCGGTGCCACCAGCGAGCGGAGGTCCTCGGCGGCCACTTCGGGATGGGTGAGCAGGTCGTGGATCACCGTCGGCACCGCGGCGAAGCTCGCGACGCGCTCGTCGCGCACCCAGGCGGCCAGGCCCGTGGCGTCGATCCGGTCCATGACCACGCAGCAGGCGCCGTACTGGAAGGCCGTCAGCGGACCGAGCACCACCAGGTTCAGGATCGTGAGGGGCAGCACCACGCCCTGGCTTGCGCCCGCCGGAATGCTGCCCGTCGCCCGGGAGACCGCTCCCGGGAGCAGCAGATTGTGCTGACTGTGGACGGCCCCCTTCGGGAAGCCGGTCGTTCCGCTGGTGTAGGCGATGGCGGCCGGCGCCCAGGGATCGATCTCCGCCCGAGGCGCCGCCGGCGCCGCGTCGGCGACCCGCGCCAGCCAGCCCTCCCCGGGCGACGCGGGGTCCACCCGTTGGACCTCGCGGAGGTCCGGCAGCTCGTCGCGTCGACCCTCCAGCTCGTCCACGACCTCCGGCGTCGCCAGCAGCACGGCGGCTCCCGCGTCGCGCAGGACGTAGCGCTTCTCCGGGGCGGCCAGGACCCGGTTCACTCCGACCCAGATGGCGCCGAGCCGCATCACCGCCAGGAACGCGACGACGATGTGCACGTCGTTCGGGAGGCAGGCGGCAACCCGATCCCAGGCCCCGACCCCCAGCTCGGCGAGTGCCCGGGCCGTCCGCGCCACCTCGCGGTCGAGCTCCGCGTACGAGAAGCGGCCGCTTCGACCCACCAGCGCGGGGGCGTCCGGGTCCCGGGTGAGGCCCGCCTCGAGTACCGCCGCGAGGGATCGGGGCCCGCCCGGGATCGCGGGCCGGGTCGCGGGCGGCGTCAGTCCGTAGGCTTCGTAGTCGAACACCGGCGCTCGGGGGGATCGAGGCCGCGAAATGCGACCGCCTGGGTCCCCATTCTCCGCAAATCCCCACGCCGACGAAAGCCTCACCGCCGCCGGGGCTTCGCTACGGTTGGCGGCCCGGGCCCGGCGGCTCGGCGCACGCACGGAGACCCCCATGAAGATCGATTCCGGACTGATGATCACCGACCTCGGCAGCGTGCCGCAGCGCGTCCAGGAGCTCGAGGCGGCGGGCTACGACGGCGCCGTGACCGCCGAGATCGCCAACGACCCCTTCCTCTCGCTCGCCCTGGCGGCAGAGCACAGCCAGCGCATCGAGCTGATGACGTCGATCGCGGTCGCCTTCTCCCGCAATCCCATGACCCTGGCCCAGACCGCCCACGATCTGAACGCCTTCTCGAAGGGCCGCTTCATCCTCGGCCTGGGCTCGCAGATCCGCCCCCACATCACCAAGCGTTTCAGCATGCCGTGGAGTGCTCCGGCGGCGCGGATGCGCGAGTTCATCCTCGCCATGCGGGCGATCTGGGACACCTGGTACACGGGAAAGCCGCTGGAGTTCCGCGGTGAGTTCTACACCCACACCCTGATGACCCCCATGTTCACGCCGACCGATTCGCGCTTCGGAGCGCCGCGGGTCTTCCTCGCCGCGGTGGGCCCGCGCATGACCGAGGTGGCCGGCGAGGTCGCGGACGGGCTGATCGCCCATGGCTTCACCACGGACAAGTACTTCCGGGAGGTGACGCTGCCCGCGATCGAACGGGGTCTCGCAAAGGCCGGACGCTCCCGCCAGGACTTCTCCGTGGCCTGTCCGGTCTTCGTGGTGACCGGGGCGAACGAGCGCAGCTTCGAGGCCAGTCGCAGCGCGGTCACGAAGCAGATCGCGTTCTACGGCTCCACCCCGGCCTACCGCGGCGTGCTCGAGACCCACGGCTGGGGCGCGCTCCAGTCGGAGCTGAACCGCCTCTCGAAGCTGGGCCAGTGGGACGAGATGGGGGCCCTCATCGACGACGAGATCCTCGACGCCTTCGCCGTGGTCGCGGAGCCCGACGGGGTCGTGCCCGCGCTCAAGGCGCGCTGCGGCGATGCCATCGACCGGGTGCTCTGCACCTTCCCGGCGGACATCGCCGGCGACGAGCGGAGCCTGCTCGCGGCCCTGCGGGCCTGAGCGGGACCTCGCGGACCCGGAGCGCGCGCCCCCGAGAGGCGGGCGGGGGGCCGACGCCCTACCCTCACGAGCCCCCACCGCGCCGTGCCCTTCGAGGAGAGTCCTTGCCGCACCCGATCGTCGACGAGGAGCTGGCGCTCCTTGCACGTGTGCGCGAGGTGCTCGGGCTCGCGCCGAGCCAGCCCGTACCGAACGAAGCGCCCATCCTTCGCGATCTCGAGCGCATTCGCGAACAGCTCGTCTCGGGACGAGAGAGCAAGGACGAGATGGCGCTGACCGAGCAGTGGCACCGGCAGACGGCCCTGCTGCGCCAGCTTCGCGAGTCCCGCGCTGCGCCCCAGGTGGATCCGCGCTCGCCCTACTTCGCGCACCTGCGACTGCGCGAGGGCGACCGGGAACGCGACCTCTGCCTCGGCCGCGCGACCCGTATCGAGCGCGGCATCCGCATCGTGGACTGGCGCAACGCCCCGGTGTCGCGGGTCTTCTACCGCTACCGACAGGGAGAGGACTACGAGGAGGAGTTCGGTGGACAGCGGCGCGAGGGAGTGGTCGTCGCGCGCCGGACGGTGAGGATCCACGACGGCGAGCTCGACCGCATCGAGGCGCCGGAGGGCACCTTCGGCGCCGACGCCTCCCTGGAGGGGGGATGGCGGCGACTGGCCGAGCGCGCCCCCCGGCTGCGCGGCGGTGAGCGCAGCGCGCTGCGGGCCCACGAGGTGGACGCCGGCTCATTCCGGCGCCTCGGTACGGATCTCGAGGGGGACCGACGCCGCGCCGACAAGCGGCTGCCGGAGATCACGAGCCTCATCGACCCGACGCAGTTCGACCTGATCACCCGCCCCTCCGTCGGCTACCTGGCGATCCGGGGAAGCGCCGGCTCGGGCAAGACCACCGTCGCGCTGCACCGCATCGCCTACCTGGCCTACGAGGAGCCGGAGGTCGACTCGGAGCAGACGCTCTTCGTGGTCTTCTCACCCGCCCTCGCACGCTACGTGAGCCACGTGCTGCCCTCGCTCGGCGTCCATCGGGTCCGCATCACCACCTATCGCGAGTGGGCGCGCGAGCAGCGGCGACGGCTCTACCCGAAGCTCCCGTCGGAGGACCGCCTGGACGCGCCCGCCGTCGTGCAGCGCCTGAAGCTGCACCCGGCCCTCGCCGAGGCCCTGGAGCGCCACGTGTCCGAGACCCCCGGACCGAGAAGGGGTGAGCAGGCCCTCGACGACTGGGCGAGCGTGTTGACGCGGGGAGCGCTGATCCGGCGCTGCTGCGACGAGATCGCACCCGAGGCCTTCCGCGACACCGAGATCGAGCAGTTCGTGGAGTGGAACCGCCGGCGCGGCGAGGAGCTCTTCGCCTGGCTCGGCGGCGAGCCCGAATCGTCCGGCGCGCTCGAGCCCGAGGACGACGCGCTGCTGCTGCGCGCCTGGCAGCTCCGGGTGGGACGGCTCCCGGGTCGCCGCGACCGCCCCCTTCACTACCGCCACCTCGCCATCGACGAGGTCCAGGACTTCGCGCCGGTCGAGGTCCGCACCCTGATCGACTGCCTCGATTCGCGTCGCAGCCTCACCCTCGCCGGCGACACCCAGCAGCACCTGATGCAGCACAGCGGCTTCACCTCCTGGAGCGCGTTCCTCTCGCATCTGGCGATCCCCGGCGCCGCACTCGAGACGCTGCGCGTGAGCTACCGCTCCACGCGGGAGATCGCGGAGTTCGCCACCTCCCTCCTGGGAGACCTGAGAGAGGACGAGGGCGATCTGGAAGCTCCCCGCAGCGGGCCGCCGGTCGAGCTCTTCCGATTCACCGATCGCGGTGCCTGCGTGGCCTTCCTCACCGATGCCCTACGCGAGCTGGTCACCGCCGAGCCCCTGGCCTCGGTCGCCATCCTCACCCCGTCGGCGGAGGCGAGTGCCGCCTATCACCGGGGGCTCGAGCGAGGTGAGCTGCCAAGCCTGAGGCGCGTGGAGCAGCAGGACTTCACCTTCACACCCGGCGTCGAGGTGACGGAGATCGAGCAGGCAAAGGGGCTCGAGTTCGACTACGTGATCCTCGTGGACGCATCCGCCGACCGCTATCCGCAGCGCGACGAGGCGCGCCGCCTCCTGCACGTCGGGGCGACCCGCGCGGTCCACCAACTCTGGGTGACCTGCGTGGGCACGCCCTCGCCGCTGATCCGCCTGGCGGAGAGCTGAGCCCGACCCGCTCGCCTCAGATCCAGCGGCGGACGCGGTCCTTGTAGGAGCGGTACGCGTCGCCGAACTTCCGCTCGAGGTACGCCTCCTCGCGCAGGATGACACCGTAGTGGATCAGCGCCAGGACCGGCAGCAGGAAGACGAGGATCCAGACGTTGTCCAGCAGGCAGGCCAGGCCGACCTGGAGCAGCGTGAGGGAGACGTAGGCGGGGTTCCGGGAGTGGGCGTAGAGGCCGTCGGTGACCAGCGACGGCGTCGGCGTACGCGGATCCTTGTCCTGCCCCGTCCGCGCGAAGATCTTCGCGAAGCGCAGCGACCCGAGGGCACCCAGCACCAGGGCGGCAATTCCGATCCCGACGCGCAGCCCGCTGCCCGGCGCGATCGATCCACCGACGGCGAGCTTCACCACCACCCCGGCGATCACCGCCACGCCGTAGACGACGGGCGGCAGGGCGACGATCTCGGCGTGATCTTCCGCCGCGTTTCCGGTCTCGCTCATCGAGCCTCCGGGTTGGACGTCCGCGATGCTACCCGAGCGCCCGGGGTACTGCCGATGTCGGCCGTCCCCCGGCCTTCAGCCGAGACCGGCGAACATCCGCAGGGACGTGAAGGCGAGGAAGAGCGCAAAGATTCGGCGGAGGGTGCGCTGGGGAGCGACGTGGGCGAGACGGGCGCCCCAGGGAGCCGCGAGCCAGGTGGCGGGAACGATCAATGCGAAGCCCAGGAGGTTCACGTAGCCGAGCGATCCCTGCGGAAGCCCCGGCACCCCCCAGCCCGAAGCCGCGAAGGAGACCGCGCCGGGTACCCCGATCACGAGACCCAGTCCCGCTGCGGTCCCGACTGCACGGTGGATCGGAACGCCGAAGAGGGTGAGCACCGGCACTCCGAGCGTGCCCCCGCCGAGCCCCATCAACACGGAGAAGAAGCCGATGCCCCCGCCCAGCGCGGCCCCCCCGGCGCCCCCGGGCAGGTGGTCGCCGATGCGCCAGCTCTCGCGGGAGAAGGCCAGGTGCACGGCCACGCACAGCGCGACGCTCGCGAACACTGCGCCGAGCGCGGCGCTGCTGGCGAACCGGGCGGCGGCGCTCCCCAGCAGCGTGCCGACGAGAACCGGCGCGACCCAGGCCCTCAGCAGCGACACGTCCACCGCTCCCCGGGCGTGGTGGCTGCGCACCGAGCGCCACGCCGTCACCACGATCGTCGCCAACGAGGTGCCCACCGCGAGGTGCATCCGCACCGCGGGGTCGATCCCCATCTGGGTGAACACGTGGAACAGCACCGGCACGATGACGATGCCTCCCCCGACGCCGAGGAGCCCCGCCACCCCACCGGCCAGGAGGCCCGTGAGGACCAGCAACGCCGCCAGGGGAAGGAGATCGGCCAAGGAGAGTCCACCTCTCTCGCACCGGGCCGCGTCTTGCGCCGCCCGCCGAGGTCGGGGGAGTATAGGCGCGCAAGGAGGCCTCGATGCTCGAGAACGCGAAGATCCTGCTCACCGGACCGACCAGCCAGGTGGGGCTGCCGCTGGCGCTGGCGCTCGCGAAGGAGCACCGGCTGACGGGGCTGGCCCGCTTCGGCGACGCCAGGGCCCGCGAACGCCTCGAGGCGGCGGGCGTTCGCTGTGTCGCGCTCGACCTCACCGACGACGCCCTCGACGAGCTCGACCGCGACTTCGACTACGTGCTGCACTTCGCGGTGGTGAAGACCGGGGACTTCGACCACGATCTGCGCGCCAACGTCGAGGGCCTCGGGCTGCTCCTCTCCCACTGCCGCGAGGCCCGCGCGGTGCTGCACTGCTCCTCGGGGGGCGTCTATGCGCCCCCGGGCCACACGCCGGCGAAGGAAACCGATCCGCTCGGCGACAACCACCGGGCCTTCATGCCCACCTACAGCATCGCGAAGATCGCCGCGGAAACGATGGCCCGCTTCGCCGCGCGCGAGTGGAACCTGCCCACGACCATCGCGCGCTTCTCGGTCCCCTACGGCGACAACGGCGGCTGGCCCTGGTACCACCTGATGATGATGAAGAGCGGCGTGGCGATTCCGGTCCATCCCGATGCGCCGAGCCTCTTCAACCCGATCCACGAGGACGACTACATCGCCCAGGTGCCTCGCATGCTCGACGTCGCCAGCGTCCCAGCCACGACCGTGAACTGGGCCGGGAAGGAGGCCGTCTCCATCGAGGACTGGTGCGCCTGGATGGGAGAGCTCACCGGACTCGAGCCGAAGTTCGAGTCCACCGAGGCGTCGATCCCGAGCCTGCCCCTCGACACGACCCGGATGCACGAGCTGGTGGGCGCCACGCACGTCCACTGGCGAGACGGAATCCGCCGGCTGATCGAGGCGAGAAACCCGGAGCTTCTCGTCCGCTGAGCCGACTCAGTCGCGCGTCAACAGCAGGCAGCCCCCCAGCGGGCCGCCGCCCGCCGCCGCCACGGCGACGCGCGGATCGCCCGGCACCTGCCGGTCGCCGCCCTCTCCCCAGAGCTGGACGCAGGCCTCGTGGAGGAAGCCGTAACCGTGCAGGCGCCCGCCGGAGAGCTGTCCGCCGTTCGTGTTGAGCGGAATCTCTCCGTTCAGCGCGATCCGGGTCCCGCCCTCGATGAACGGGCCTCCCTCCCCCCGGCCGCAGAAACCCAGCGCTTCGAGCCACGCGAGCGCGATGAAGCTGAAGCCGTCGTAGAGCTCGGCGACGTCGACGTCGGCGGGTCGGAGATCGGTGCGCTCCCACAGCATGGCGGCGGCGTCTCTCAGCGCCATCGTGGTGAGGTCGTCGAATTGATCCCAGGACGGACGGCCGCGCAACGCGCTTCCGACGGCCTCGACCCGGAGGGGGGGGCGCCGCAGATCCCGGGCCACCTCGGCGCGCGACACGATCATCGCGGTTGCGCCGTCGCAGGGAACGTCGCAGTCGAAGAGGCAGAAGGGTGTGCTGATCGGGCGGGCGGCGAGGTAGTCGTCGAGGGTCATCGGCTCGCGATAGATGGCCTGCGGGTTGCCCGCCGCGTGACGCCGCGCATTGAGCGCGATCCACGCCAGCTGCTCCCGGGTCGTGCCGAACTCGTGGAAATGCCGCTGGGCCACCATGGCGATCCAGCTGGCCGCGGAGTAGGCGCGGAAGGGAAGCGTGTACTCCATGGGCGATCCCGACGCGCGAAAGCCACCGCCTCCGCCCCCACCGCCGGCGACGCCGATGCCCTTGCGCCCACCCTTCCCCTGGGCCGTCCCCTCCCAGACCGAGCGGAAGCAGAGCACATGGGTGGCGAAGCCGCACGCCACCGCCGCGCAGGCATCGATCACGGCGCCGAGCTGACCGGGGCGCTCGATGCCCCCGGAGTACCAGTCGAGCTCGAGGCGCAGCGCGTCGTGCACCTCCGTGACCCCGGCTCCGCTGAAGCCCGGCTGGCCGCCGAACGCGCCCGGATAGGTGGCGAGCCCGTCGATGTCGCGCGTCGTGAGACCGGCGTCGCGGATCGCAGCCAGGCAGGCGTCCAGGGTCAGCTCGAGCGGATCGCGCCCGAGTCGTCTCCCCACCTCCGACTGGCCGATGCCCGTGAGGGCAGCGCGTCGCTCCAGAGCCTCCATCAGACCACCGCCGGCTCGAAGAGCGGGATCCATACGTCGTCGTGCTGCTCGAAGACGACCCGGACCCGCATTCCGATGTGGACGTCCTCCGCCGGGCAACCCACCACGTTCGTCATCAGCCGCAGACCCGGCTGCTCTTCGAGCTCGACGATCGCGATCGCGTAGGGGTGATCCGGGGCGGGGACCCAGGGTTGGTGGTTCAGCGTGTAGGTCGCGACGGTCCCCCGCCCCGAGACCGCCCGCGGCGCCACGCCCTTGCCGTGACACGAGGGGCAGACGGGAGACGGGGGATGCACCCAGGTCCCGCAGTCTCCGCAGCGGAGGAAGCGCAGCTCGCCCTCCGCCCCCCCGCGCCAGAAGTGCTCGTTCGTCGGGGTCACCCGGGGCAGGACGCGAAAGGGCTTCTCGGATGCGTCGGCCATCTCACATCCCCCGCAGCGATTCGAGCGCGTGGGGCCCGAGCACCAGCAGCCCGATCACCGCCGCACCGATGGCGGACAGGAGCACTGCGCCCGCCGCCGCATCCTTCGCCCGACCGACCAGCGGGTGTGGATCCGGCGCAGCGGCGTCGGCCAGCGCCTCGAAGGCGGTGTTGAAGCACTCGGCGGCGAGCACCAGGAAGATCGAGAGCACGAGCCAACACCACTCGCCCGACGTGAGATCGAAGCCGACGCCGAGCGACACGATCACGACGGTCACGGCCGCGTGGATCCGGGCGTTCGGCTGGGTCCGGAACATCGCCCCGATGCCCGCTCCCGCATGGACGAAGCTGCGCGCACGCGCGCCCAGGTAGGTTCCCGCCTTCACGAGGGCCTCGGTGTCCCGGACGGGCCCGACACGGTCTGATGGAGGATCCGCGCACAGGTCTCGACCAGGTCCTTCCGGGTGACGCCGAGCACCTCGAGCTCCCGGTGGTAGGCGGCCAGCCGCTCGAGGATCGCGCCCATGGCCGCCGCCGCCGCCCGGGGGCGGATACCGGGATCCACCCGTCCCGCGCGCTGCGACGCCTCCACCTGGGCCGCCAGGTGATCGAGCACCGGGGTGAGCGATCGCTGGCGGACGCGCTGGAAGCGCCGATCGCCCTCGTCGGCGGCCAGGTTGCGCACCAGCAGCACGGCCCGGTGCGCATCCCAGTGCCGCACGAACGCCTCCACGATCGTGCGCGCGTTCTCGAGCCCTCGCTCGCCCTCCCAGGAGCCGTCGATCAGCTCGACGACGGCGGGCATCTCCTCGGCGGCCTGCCCGGCCAGTCGCAGCGTCGCCTCGCCGACGTCCTTGAAGTACTGATAGAAGGTCGCCGGCGACGTACCGGCCTCGCGCGCGATGTCCACCACCGAGACGTCGCGCACGCTGCTCACCTCGAGGAGCGCCGCCGTGGCGTCGAGCAGCCGCTGTCGGGTCTGGAGTGCGCGCGGACCGAGCTCGCGCCCGCTCGGCACAGCACCCGTCGTCCTCGCGCGATCCGCCACGGCCCGGATCAGGTCCGCATGATCTGGCCGCCGTCCACCGCCAGGATCTGCCCCGTGATGAAGCGGGCCTCGTCCGAAAGGAGGAAGAGGCAGGCGTGGACCATGTCGTCGACGGTGCCCAGTCGCGAGAGCGGCATGCTCGCCAGGATGCTGCCCTTGATGCCCTCGGGCACGATCTTCCGGGTGGCCTCCGTGTCCGTGGGGCCCGGTGCGATCGCGTTGACGCGGATGTTTCGCGGGCCGAGCTCACGCGCCAGGCTCGAGGTGATGGCGTGCAGCGCGAGCTTCGCGATGCCGTAGTAGCCCGCTCCCATCCAGGCGGCGGTGGACGACTGGTTGATGATCGCACCGCCTCCCCGTTCGACCATCGAGGCGTAGACGGCCCGCGTGACCAGCAGGGGACCGGTCTGATTGACGGCCATGAACTTCTGGTAGTAGTCGAGGGGAACGGTCAGCAGGGAGTGCAGTTCCATGCTTCCGTAGATGGCCGCGTTGTTGACGAGCAGGTCGATCCCGCCGTAGGCCTTCACCGCGGCGTCGCGCATCGCCTGGCAGGACGACTCCGACGAGACGTCGGTCTCGGCGAAGAGAGCCTCTCCACCGCTCTCCCGGATCTCTCGAACGACCCGCTCGCCCTGCTCGCGAGCGATCTCGGCGACGACCACCGAGGCGCCCTCCTTCGCCAGGCCCTTCGCGTAGCCCTCGCCAATCCCGCCGCCCGCACCGGTGACGACGGCCACCTTGTTCTCGAATCGCATGCTCGCCCCCGCCGATGGGCCGACCGGAGGCGGGCGCCGCGTCCCCTCCCCGACCGGACGTTGATCTGACGGTATATCAGATCGACGACCGCCGGATCAACGAAGCCTCAGTCCCCGCGCTTCTCGAGATCGAGCGCGCAGGAGTTCATGCAGTAGCGTTCGCCGGTCGGGGCGGGTCCGTCGGGAAAGACGTGGCCGAGATGGGCGTCACAGCGCGCGCAGAGGACCTCGATCCGGGGCATGCCCAGGGAGACGTCCCGCTCGGTGCGAACCCTCGCGGGATCGAGGGGTGCCGTGAAGCTCGGCCAGCCGGTCCCGGAGTCGTACTTCGTGTCCGAGCCGAAGAGCTCGTTCCCGCAGCAGGCGCAGCGGTAGACGCCGTCTTCCTTGCAATCCCAGTAGCGACCCGTGAACGCACGCTCGGTGCCCTTCTTCCGACACACCTCGTACTGCTCCGGTGTGAGCTCCGCGCGCCACTGCTCGTCCGTCTTCGTCACCCGGTCGCCCATGGGATCCTCCTCGCTGCAAGGACTCCATACTAGCCGGATCGACTCCCGGACTCGGCCCGTCGACTGCCGCCCGTGCGGTCTGGCCCCGCGGGGGCGAGGCCGCTGCGAGAAACGTCTTGACACCCCTGTGCACAGATGACCACCCTGACGGGCGACCCAATACCGGAGTGTTCGGTCGGCCTCCTCCACGTTGGACATCGGCCACCGCTGCCTTCGAGCACGGCAACAGCTGAGACTGCCGGCCCGCTTCGGGAAAGGCTTGCCGCATGGCAACCTTCCCCCCGTCTTCCCAGCCCGGTCATCACCGCGGCCACTGCTCGAATCCGGAGTTCCGTCCGGACCGCGGATCCGATCTGCTTGGGGCCCATCCCCCCGACGACGTGCTGGACGTCGGAGAGCTGCGCCTCGTGACCGTGGTCTTCTGCGACATCGTGGGATCCACGGAGCTCGCGAGCACACTCGGGGCGGAGACGCTCTCTGAAGTCATCGTCGCGTATCACACGATCTCCTCCAGAACGGTCGAACGCTTCGGCGGCTTCGTCGCACAGCACCTCGGTGACGGGCTTCTGGCCTACTTCGGCTATCCGCATGCCCATGAGGACGATCCTCGCAGAGCACTCCTCGCCGGCCTCTCCCTCTTCCACGAGATGGAGATCCTCAACCACCGGCTCGAAGAGGATGATCTCCCAAGGCTCCGCATTCGCCTCGCCGTCCACACGGGGCACGCCTTCATCACCGAGATCGGCACGCCCGACCACCGGGAGACGCTCGCCATCGGAGAGGCCATCAACATCACCGCGCGCCTCGAGGCCGAGATACCCGGAGGGGCTCTCGTGGCGAGCAGCGACACACTGGACCTCACGCCGAACCAGTTCGTTTACGAGCCCATGGGGCTCTTCACGCCCCGGGGCTCGGCAAAGCCCATCCAGCTCAACCGCATCCTCCGGGAGGTGGGGCCCGCACAGCGAGAGGTCGCCAGGTCGATGCGGACGGCTCGCTCCTCCACCGAATCGCAGGCGAGGCGCATTCCGGGCCGCGATCGTGAGATCCGGCTCCTCCTCGAGTCGTGGCGCCGAGCCGTCGATGCCCACGGGACCGTCGTACTCGTCGAGGGAGAGGCGGGGATCGGCAAGTCACACCTCCTACGCGCGCTTCGCGCGGAGATCGACGACGAGCCGCACACATGGCTGACCGCGCGCTGCTCCGACGAGCTCGCCAACAGCGCCCTGCAACCCATGATCGACCTGATGCATGGTGCGCTGGGCTTCCATTCGGAAGACACGCCCTACGACAAGCGTGAGAAGCTCTCCAGAGCACTCGCCGCCACGGGCGCGTCGATCGCCGAGAATCTTCCCCTCTTCTGCGCACTTCTCTCCCTCCCGCGACCCGACGCCGATCCCACCGCGCACCTGAGCTCGACGCGAAGGCGTCGCAAGACCTTCGAGTCGGTCCGGGATTGGCTCTGCTGGAACTGCGCATCCGGTCCCGTCGTACTCTGCATCGAGGACGTCGACTCCGCGGACCCGTCGTTCCTCGATCTTCTGGATCTGCTGGCCCTCGCGGCTCCTACCCACCGTCTTCTCGTCCTGATGACCTGTCGAAGGCGGCCGGATCGCTGGACGGCCAGAAGCGAGCTCGCAACGCTACGACTGCGCCCGCTGACCCGCGGCGACGTCGGACGGGTCCTGACCCGGATCTGGCGCGGGAAGAAGTGCTGTGACGATGTCGTCCGGCGCATCGCAGACTGCAGCAATGGGGTTCCTCTCTTCGTCGTCGAGCTGGCGCGCGCCTGGATCGACTCCGGAAACATCGAGGAGCGTGGCGGCGTGCTCGAGTTCGGATCGAAGCCACTCGAGCCCGACATCCCTCGCACGCTCGAGGGGCTCATGATGTCGCGCCTCGATGGGCTCGGTCCGAGAAGAGATTTCGCCCAGATCTGCGCAACGCTTGCGCACCGATTCTCGCTCGGCCTCATCCGAGCGGTCTCGGAGCGCTCCGACTGTCAGGAGCAGCTGGATGCACTGGTCGAGGCCGAAATCCTGCTTCGGCGCGGCGATCGGGACGATCCCGAGTACGAGTTCCGACACACGCTCATTCGCGAAGTCGCTCGGCGGTCGGTCAGCCGGGGGCGGGCGCGCCGGATCCACGCGAGAGCAGCCCGAGTCATCGACGAGGGTTTCCCGGAGCTTCGAGAGACCAACCCGGAAGCGCTCGCGGAGCACTACGCCAGGGCGGGTCAGAAGTTCCAGGCCATCGAGTTCTACTCGAAGGGAGCCCGGCTGCAGACACAGCGATCGGCATTCTCGGAGGCGGCCGCACACCTTCGAAAGGCGCTCGATCTCGTAACCACGCTCGACGACACCAGGGAGCGCAGACGATGCGAAGTCGAGCTCTTGATCGACCTCGGCATCGCGAAACAGGCGCTTCGAGGGTATGCGGATCACGAGGCGGAGGCGGCGTTCGCTCGGGCCCAGACCATCTGCGAACACGAGATGGATCTCGATCATCTCTTCCCCGTGCTCTCTGGCCTCGCCGCAGCCAACCTGCTCGGCGGAAGACTTCAGATAGCGAGGAACATCGCCTTGCGTCTTCACAAGTACGCACGCAATACGAAAGACGCCGACTACCTCACCTGGGCCCGCTACTCACTGGGGCTGGCAAACCTCTATCTCGGGAACTTCCGTGGCGCAATGCGAGAGCTCGAGGCGGGAATGGCACTATCCGATTCGCTGGAGAATCGGGGGCTGCGGAGATACTACATGGGCGATCCCGCCGTGGACTGTCGAACTCAGGGCGCAATCACCCTCTGGTTCCTCGGTCGTACCGAGCAGGCCAGCGTTCTCAGCGACGAAGCGATCGCTCGCGCACAGGGCTCCGATGACATCCTCAATCTGGCATCGGCGGAAGCCCTTCGTGGAATCCTCCATCAGCTCGGTGGCGACCTGGGCGCTGCGGAAGAGCACGCCCAGAGGGCCGTCGACCTGTCGGCCGTGAAGAGCTTCCCACTCTGGAGGGGCTTCGGGGAACTCGTTCTCGCCTGGTGCGCCGCCCGGAACGGAAGGCCGAGCTCGGCCATCGCCGGCGTGCAGAGCGCGTCATCCACCATCGTCTCGACGGGCACGAAGCTGGGAGCCACCTATTGCATCGCCCTCGAGGCCGAAATCCGGATCTCCATGGGTCAGACCGAGCATGCACTGGCGCTTCTCGACGAGGCCGACCACGTCTCCATCGAGACCTCGGAACGCTATATGGCCGCCGAGCTCCTGCGGTTGCGGGCCGAGTGCCACGACCGCCAGGACGGTCCGCAGGGGCGGACCGCCGCCGGCATGAGGAGGGATTCACTCGAGATGGCCCGACTTCAGGGCGCCGCCGGCCTGGAGCGCCGCGTGCTCGACGACATCGCCAGGTGCCAGGACGCTCCGAAGACACCGCATCCGAGAGCGCGATGAGACGTCCGCAGCCGGACGGGAAGCCCCTCATCGCTTTGGCACTCCGCGTCCGCTTCGGGGAGGCCTCGTTGTGCGAGATCGACGGCGCCACGCCGGCCGTGGACTGTGAAGTGATTCACAGCGCCGTGTCGGCCCGAGAGGAACACTTGTCGGGGAACCCATCGCGGGCGGCGGTAGCTCCATGGAGAACCTAGAGAGGAAGATCGAGACTCGGGCGGGGCGCATCCTGATCGTCGACGACGACGAGGACCTCAGGCGACTCCTTGCCCTCGTGCTTCGCAGCGAGGATCACGAGGTCGAGGTCGCTGCGAGCGCACCCGAGGCGAGAGCCCGATTGTCCCATGAGGCGTTCGATCTCGTCATCACGGACCTCAGCATGCCTGTCGAGGACGGCTTGAGCCTCATGCGCTGGGCTCGCTCCCACCATGCAGATACGAGCTGGATCGTGCTCACGGGCTTTGGCAACTACGAGAAGGCCGTGGAGGCTCTTCGCCTCGGAGCGTTCGACTTCCTCTCGAAGCCCATCCGCGAGCGGGAGACGCTCCTCCACGTGGTTCGGAAGGCGCTCGACCATCAACGACTGCTTGCCGAACGCGATCGACTCCATCGGGAACTGAAGGACGCCAACGCCTGTTTGCGTGCGCACGTGGAACAGCTACATGAGGCCTGCAGCCTCCTCAGCCAGCAGGCAGACGTCATTCGGGCCGATCTCGACCGAGCGGGCATCATCCAGCGTGGACTCCTCCCCCGCAGGAGCCCGCAGCTGCCAGGCTTCCAGGTCCGCAGCCACTATCGACCCAGCCAGAGCGTCGGTGGCGATCTCTATGACGTCATCGAGCTCGATGACCGATACGTCGCCCTCCTGATCGGCGACGCGACAGGTCACGGACTGGCCGCAGCCATGCTCGCGGTCCTCTTCCGCAGCCGGCTGCCCTTCATCGACGTCGACACGGGCGAGCCCCGGGGACCCGGCGAGGCCCTCCGCTGGGTGAACCGCTCACTGAACGAGACCCTCCCCGAACGCGGTCTCTTCCTCACCGCGGTGTACTGCCTGCTGGACACCCGGACCCGTAGGGTGCGCATTGCCTCCGCCGGACATCCCCCTCTGATCTGGATGCGTCACAACTCGGGAATCGAACGGGTCTTCCACACCGGACCCGCGCTCGGGCTCTACCCCTACAGCGAGTTCGGAGAGACAGAGATTCAGCTCGAGCATGGGGACGAGCTGCTCCTATACAGCGACGGTCTCTACGATCGCCTTCCCAACCTCGCCGACGACCCGCGCGATCCGATCACCGCTTTTCTCGAGACGAGGGGATCGCGCCCGACTCCGAGCATCGAGCCCCTCTTCGATCTGGCTGCTCGGCCCGTGGCGTCGAGCGACGACGTGACGGCGCTCATGCTCAGGGCGGTTCCAGGCACGTCTCACCTGGACAATGGCACGGCGGTTCCCCTGGAGCCTCCGAGTCGCGCGCCGAGGCAGGCCGCGACCTTCACCGCGACGCATTCGGGGCGCAGGAGCCTTTCGATCCAGGGCAGCGCCGATTGGCGCACGGCTCCCGCCATCTACGCGGAGTGCAGCGACGCATTGGAGAGCGACACGGGCGTCATGATCGACCTCGGCCTTTGCGACAACCTCGACAGCACCGCTCTCGGAACCATTCACCGCCTCTGCGAGCTCGCCGACGAGGCAGATCTCGAGTTCCGGATCCAGAACGTATCGCCATCGATCGAGGCCCTGTTCGACGAGCTGGGAATGCAGGCGGTCCTCGACCACGTGCTGCCGTGTCTCCTTCCCCTCCCCACCGACATGTCACCCATCTCCGACGGCGGGTCGAAATGCCATCCGAACGCCGAGATCGTCCTCGAGGCGCACCGGTCCATCGTGGCCCTCAACGACCGGAACCGAAGGGAGTTCGGCCCCTTGCTCGCACAGCTTCGCCAGGAGGTGGGAGAGACCGCCACCTAGACGGGACCTCGATGTCCAGCCTCGCACACTTCACGCTCGCCGAGATGACGGAGCTCGGCGCCATGCTGCGTCGAATGGGAGAGCGCGCGACCGGCGTCGACGAGGTGGCACAGCGCGTCGTCGAAACCATTCGGGGCGATCTCGTCGACCGCGAGACCGGGCAGTACGAGTGCCCACTCGTCCGATTCTTCAAGACGATGCCCTACGAGGCCCTCGATCCCGAGCTCCAATCGTTTGCGCGGCGACTCCTGGGAGACCAGGACAGCATTCGAAGAGAGATGCGTTGCTTGACGCTCGTGGCGACGACCGGAGACCAGCCCTCCTGGAACGACCGGTCGCGCTCGGTGCGCCATCGCACCATACCGCTGGCCAGCAACGAGATGGTGAACGGCGCGCCGATGATCGCGCGCCTCCTGGACCAGCTCGGCGTGCGTGTGGACGCCTTCCTGAGCGAGGCACCCGAGCTCATCGAGAAGCCCGCCCCCGACTCGTTCAATGTCTTCTTCGTTCCCGAAGCCCCTGGAAGCGATTGCATCCCGGATCAGAAGGACTTCGTCGAGGCCTTCGGGATCGAATCGGTGCTGGGGTTCGGGGGGATGCTTCCGAGCAAGGAGATCTTCGTCGTGATCCTCTTCTCCAGAACCCCGATCACGCGCGAGGTGGCGTCGCTCTTCCGGACACTGGCCCTCAACGTCAAGATTGCGCTCCTCGAAGTATCAGCGGAAGCTCCCGAGGCGAGGATGTAGACGCCGATGACCCAGCGGAACGAGCAGATCGATCGGAGCCGACTCGCGCGGATCGCGACGCTCGAGCAGCTGCTCGATGTCTATGAGCGAACTGTCATTGAGCAGTCGACGAGCCTCTACGAGGAGCGCCATCAGCTGATCCTGAAGAAGAACCTGCTGTCGAGTCAGGGAGAGGCATCCATCGACGGCATCCTGAGCGTCTCCGTGGACGGTCGGATCCTCTTCGCGAACCGTCGCTTCGCAGAGCTCTGGGGCATCGAGATCCCGCTGGGTATCGACGCCAGCTACCGCGACGTCCTCCGCGCCATGGCGAGGTGCAGCAAGGACTCGGCCGAGGATTTCCAGAATCGGGCGGCGATCGCCGAAGACGCGGAGCGGCGTGACGAGGTGACGCTCTCGGACGGCCGTATCCTGGAGCGCTACACGGCTCCCATCATCGACGACGACGTGGGGCTGCTCGGTCGCGTCTGGTACTTCAGGGACGTCACGAAGAGCAAGAGGAGCCTACGACTCAGGGAGGAGTTCATCGCCTCGGTGAGTCATGAGCTGCGGACGCCGCTCACTTCGATTCGCGGTGCGCTCGACCTGATGGCGGCAGGCGTCGTCGGAGATGTATCGCCCGAGGCACTGTCACTCGTGAAGACCGCGCGAACGAACTGCGAGCGACTCTCTCGCCTGATCGACGACGTGCTGGACATCGAGAGGATCGAGGCGGGGCGCATGCTGCTCAGACTCCGACCGCTCGAACTCGAATCGATAGCCGAGCGCTCGATCGAGGCGATGAAGCCGTACGGCAACGAGCTGGGGGTCCACTTCTCGCTGGAAAGCACGGCGCCGGGTGGAGTCGTCTGCGGGGACGGGGATCGCCTGATCCAGGTGATGGAGAACCTGCTCTCGAATGCGGCGAAGTACTCTCCCCGCGATGGAGAGGTCCACGTGGACATCGAGAGACGGGGGCAGTTCCTTCGGGTGACGGTCACGGATCGGGGCTGTGGCATTCCGCGGGAGATCCAGGACCGGATCTTCGAGCGGTTCACCCCGCTCGGATCCGGCGGCGCCACGCGGAGGACTGGTACCGGACTCGGGCTGAGCATCGCACGGGCGATCGTCGAGCATCATCGCGGCACGATCGACTTCGAGTCGACGCCTGGCGAAGGAAGCAGGTTCTATTTCAGCCTTCCTGAATATCGAGCCGAGCTGGAGGGCCCGGGCGGATGAAGCTGCAGAAGGTGATGATCGTAGACGACGATGAGGACATCCTGCTCGTGGCGGCGCTCAGCGCCTCGCGAATCGGCAACTGGCAGGTGGTGACTGCGGGTACGGGGATGGAGGCCCTCGCGCTGGCCCAACGCGAGCGGCCGGATCTGATCCTGCTCGATGCCATGATGCCCGTTCTCGACGGTCCGGCCACGATCGCCAGACTGCGAGAGGACCCCGCGACCGCGGCGATTCCGGTGATCTTCCTGACGGCCCGGGTTCAGCCACAGGAGATCCAGTCGTATCTCGAGATCGGCGCGCTCGGGGTCATTCGCAAGCCATTCGATGCGATGGCGCTCCCGCTGGAGGTCGAGAGGATCCTGCGCGATGCCTAGCGATCGAAGCGAGTTCGTCCGGAGCGCCCTCGGGTCGGATCCGGACTGGCTTCGCGAACTCGATGCCCTGCGAGAGGTCTATCGGACCCGGCTGATCGATCAGCTTGGTGAGCTGGAGAGCATCCTGGAGCGATCCCTCTCGTCGGAGGGAAACGCTCGCGACGCCGCGGATGCGCAGCGACTCGCGCACCGGCTCATGGGCACGGCAGGCACCTACGGGTTCGTGAAGGCGAGCGAGATGCTGCACGAGATCGGGGAACGTCTCGCCCCGGCCCCGGAGCCTCGAAGCCGAGGCCGCGAAGCGAGGCAGACGGATCTCATTGCCCTGGTGCGAGGGATCCGAGGGGAGCTCTAACGGCCGCTCCGACGTGAACTGCGCGCTTCCCCGAACCCGATAGAATGCCGAGGCACGACGAGCCGGAGCTCCGCTCGGGTAGGTTGGAGCCTCGGCGCGATCGAGAGGAGCTCCGTGGCAGCCAGAAGCGTCGCGCTGCCCAGAGGTGTACGCCACGCGGCCGTGGTCCTCGCCAGCGTCCTGGTCGGATGCCCGGGCGGACCGCGGAATGGGCCCGAAGCGGTGATCGCCAGGGCGGGCGGCGCTCCCGCCGCGACCCTCGTCCCCGCGCAGCCGGTGCGGGCGCTGCGGCTCGGCGACGTGGCGCGGCCCGCGGTGCGGCTGCCACCGGGCACCGGCTTCGGCGTCGAGCTCGACGCGGACGCGACGCGCCTGGACTTCGCCCTCGGCGTCGTGCCGGAGCCCGAAGCCGCGGTTGACGAGCCCGCGGCGCGGAGCTCGAACGAGCCGGGCGTGACCTTCGAGGTCCTGGCCCTGCGCGACGGCGAGTGGACCCGGATCTTCTCCGAGGCCCTGGGCGGCGACGCGTCCGGCTGGCGCGAGGTCACCCTCCCGGTGGTCGAGATCGCACCGGGGGCGCGGCGCTTCCGTTTCACTTCGACGGCACAACCCGGATCCCGGATCTCCCAGGTGGCCTGGGGCGCGATCCGCTTCAGCGCACCGATTCCGGTCGATGCGTCTCCGCCTCCCAACGTGATCCTCGTCTCCCTCGATACGCTCTCCGCCGGATCCCTCGGCTTCTACGGCAATCGGGCGCCAATCAGTCCGAATCTGGACGAGATCCTCTCCCGCTCCTTCGTCTTCCGACGCGCCTTCGCCCAGTACGGCAACACCCTCGTCTCCCACAGCTCGCTCTTCTCGGCCCTGTACCCGGTCCGCCACGGTCGCTACCGGCGGGGATCGCCCGGCTGGGGTGCGCTCCCCTCCCTGGTCGGCCAGCTCGCCGAGGCGGGGTATCGCACCCGGGCCTTCACCGAAGACGTCTACGTGGGCTCGGCCTTCGGCTTCTCCGTCGGCTTCGACTCCTACGACGACGGACCGACCCGGGCCGGCGAGGCCATGTACGGCAACGCCGAGCGCACCTTCGCTCGGGCCCTCCGCTGGCTCGAGGCGGAGGGCGAGCGCGGCCCCTTCTTCCTCTTCCTGCACACCTATCAGGTCCACGAGCCCTATCTGCTGCCCGACGACGCGGCCCGCTCCCTCGCCAACGCGCTTACGCCCGGAGACGATCGCGAGTTCCCCGGACACCAGACCAGCCTGATGGTCCGACGCAACAACCGGGGGGAAGAGCCGATCGCAGCGCGCGACGCCGCGCGCCTGAGGGCCCTCCAGATGGGCGAGATCCAGCACCTCGACCGGTTGATCGGTCGCTTCTTCGCGCGGCTCACCGAATCCGGACTCGAGGAGCGGACGCTGGTGGTCCTCACCTCGGATCACGGCGAGCAGTTCGGCGAGCTCGGTGCCATGGGGCACGGATCGAGCCTCCACCACGCCGTGCTGCACGTCCCCCTGGCCTTCTTCTGGCCGGCAGGCGTGACGCCGGGATCCAGCGACGCCGTGGTGCAGCTCGTGGACGTGATGCCCACGATCCTCGAGCGAACGGGCATCCCCCTACCCGACGGCCTCGACGGACGCAGCCTGGCCCCCCTGCTCGACGGTCGAGCGGCAGAGCTCGAGCCGCGCCCCGCCTTCGCGGAGATGCGCAGACGCCCCGTCGGCTGCGAAGGGGAGGGCTGCACGGTCGAGCGCTACAGCGTCCAGGAGGGAGACCTCAAGCTGGTCCGCGCCGCCGACCGATCGACCCGGCGCCTGGTGCGACCCGAGGACGACCCTCGCGAGGAGCGCGATCTGGCGACCCGACTCCCGGCCGATCTGGCGCGGCTGAACGCTCGGCTCGACGCCTACCTGGCTTCGGGACGCGAGTCCCAGGCAGGGGCCGACGTGGCGCCGGATGGGGTGGACGAGGGCGACCTGCACGAGCGCCTGCGCGCCCTGGGCTACCTGGACCCGGTCGCGGAGCGACCGTAGCGCTCAAGCGCCGCCGCCGAGCAGACCGGCGGCGCGATCGAGACACCAGTAGACGGCAAGTCCCCCCAACGCGTGGGCAGGCACCTGCCGCGCCCAGCTCGGCAGCGGCGGCGCGGCCGCCAGGATCGCCCAGCGCAGGGCGAGCACGGCGACGACGAAGACGAGCTGGCCCAGCTCGATCCCCAGGTTGAAGCCGAGCAGCGCCAGGGGGATCTCGTCCTGCGGAAGCCCCACCTCGGCCAGCGCGCCCGCGAAGCCGAGCCCGTGGAGCAGGCCGAAGGAGAAGGCCATGACCCATGGAGCCCGCCGCATCCACGAGGGGACGAAGGACGGGGGCCGGGTGAGCTCGAGGGCCAGGGCCAGGATCGTCCCCGCGATCACGAGCTCGACGAGCGCGGAGGGGAAGCGCACGAATCCCAGGGTGGCGAGCGAGAGGGTGACACTGTGGCCGAGCGTGAAGGCCGTCACCGTGTAGAGCAGCAGCCGACGACCGCTGACCAGTAGCACCAGGCCGAGCACGAAGGCCAGGTGATCGAGCCCGGTGACGATGTGCTCGACGCCGAGCGTCGCGTAGTCCCCCGCCACGGACCAGCCGCTCTGCCGCTCGGGCACGACGAAGCGGGACTCGCTCGCATGCAGCACCGCCTGCACGCTACGCCCGTCCAGGAGCGCGATGCGCAGGAGCGCGTTCGAGCCGCCCCCCTCCAGACCGCGGACACCGAGCGTCGAGCCCACCAGACCGCGCTCGCCGCAGTCCAGGCGGGAACGCAGCGTCACGCTGGTGTCGTCGCGCGTCGCCTCCGGTGCGCCCACCGCGACGCAGTGCTCCGGAAGCTCGGGCCTCAGATCGCTGCCCACGGGCTGCTGGCGGGGCAGCTTCCAGACCACCTCGACGAGCCCGCCCGCAGTCTCCTCGAGCCCGAGCAGGGCGGGCGCAAGGCGGTGGGCCTGGGTGGGAGCGGCGAGCAGCGAAACCGCGCAGCAGAGTGCGAGTCCGCAGAAGGTCCGGGTCACTCCTGCGGAGCTCCCCGGGCCACCGGGTATCCGAGCCGGAGCCACTCCTCGAAGTGGCCCTCCATCACTCCCACCCGCCGAAAGCCCTCCACCATCAGTGCCCGGGTCGCGACCTTCGACTGCACGCCCTTGCGATCGTAGTAGATGAGCCCCCGATCCTCGTCGTATCGGCGCAGCTGCTTCAGCCGCCCCCAGGTCTCCTTGTGGTGTACGTTGATCGCCCCGGGGATGTGGCCCGCCAGGTATTGACGGGCGTTGCGACAGTCGACGATCACGGGGCCCTCGCCTTCGAGCAGGATCTCCAGCACCTCGCGAGGTGTGACCGACTGGACGCGGGCTGCCATCGCGAGCTCGCGGGCCTCGGCCCCGGCGACCTCCGCCGCGGAGGCGGAGAGCACGAGTGCGAGTGCGACGACGAGCAGAAGGGGCCGGGTGCGTTCGGGCATGGAGCGGATCGGGGACGTTCCCGAGGAGGCTAGCGAACCCGGACAGGCGCGAGCGGTCAGACCGATGCCCGCTGGTAGCGATGGCCCTCGATCTCCGCCCCTTCCGACTCGAGCCGGCGCAGCGCCGCCTCGCGGAGCGGATCGATCCGGACCTTCTGGTTGGCGGTGTAGGACAGCTCGTCACTGCCGAAGAAGAGCACGCGCCGCGGCACCTTGTAGGCAGCCAGGCGCTCGCGCAGCCAGGCGCGCAGCGAGGCCTCCTCCGGAACCTCCCCCTCGAGGGGAACGACGCAGAGGACCAGCACCTCGCCCAGGGTGGGGTGGCCGATGCCCACCGGCACCCCGATCTTCAGCTGCGGGTGCCCCTCGAGCAGCTCCTGGATCTCGACCGGCGAGACGTTCGCGCCACCCGTCTTGATCAGGTTCGAGAGCCGTCCCGTCCAGTGGAGGCGCCCCTCGTCGTCGAGCGAGCCGCCGTCCTGGCTGCGAAAGAACCCGTCCGCATCGAAGACGTGCTCGGGCAGCACCTTGTAGTAGCCGCGCATCAGGGTGGGGCCCTTCAGGGCGATCTCGCCCTCCTCCCCGGCATCGAGAAGGCGCCCGCTCTCCGGATCGACGATGCGCAGGACGTTCCCCGGAAGCGGCCGCCCGTTGCAGGCGTGGCGCTCGGCCGCGGGCGCATCGGCGGGAAGCGCGGCGGCGATGGTGAAGGTCTCCGAGAGCCCGTAGGAGGCGCCGACGCCGTACTCGTCCCGCTCGAGACCGGCGAGCTTCGCCAGGGGCGAGGAGAAGTCGACCTTCCGGGTCGACGTCAGGTCGCGGGCCTCGGCCCCGGGATGCTCGCCGAACGCCGCCTGCTGATGGGGCCAGGCGTGGACCGCCGTGGCGCGCTCCGCCTCGATCATGTCGAGCGCCGCCCCGGGCTCGAAGATCTCCTGCAGGAGCAGGCGACCACCGGCGGCGAACGTCGCCCCGATCGACATGGCGATGCCGGCGGTCCAGAAGAACGGATAGGTGGTGTAGACCCGATCCTCGCGCCCGAAACGCAGCATCTCGGCGAAGCGCCACGCCTGCAGGACCGGCGCCCGCTGGGTGTGCAGCACGCCCTTCGGGAGCGCGGTCGTGCCCGAGGTGTAGACGATCACGCCGTCGTCGGAGGGGTGGGTCTGCTCGACGACGGCGTCGAGCAGCGCGTCGTCCACGTCGCGACCGGCCGCCAGGAGCGCGGACAGGGTCTCCACACCCCCCCGCGGCGCATCCATGCAGCCGAAGACGCGTCGCAGGTGCGGCAGCGCCGCGCAGCGCAGCCCGCCGGGTCGCGCGCTCTCGATCTCGGGATGAGCGGCGAGGAGCGAGTCCAGCAGGCGGTGGCGCTCGAGCGCGGGCTGCAGCAGCAGCATCGACGCATCGCTGTGGCGCAGGATGTGATCGAGCTCGGCTCCGGTCGCGAAGGTGCTGACGGGGACGAGCACCCCGCCGATCATCCCCACGGCGAAGGCCGAGACGATCCACTCCGGGCGATTCCCCATCCAGACCGCGATCCGCGCTCCCTTGGCCACACCGGCGCCGAGCAGCCCGCGCGCCAGGGCCCGCGCCTCGGCCTCGATCTCCGCGTAGGTCGCGCGATGCTCCCCGAAGACCACCGCGGTGCGATCGCCGTAGCGCGCCGAGACGTCGCGAAGGAAGTGACCCAGGGTGAGACGCGGGTCGCAGGGATCCATGGCGGATTCGAGGCCTCTATGATGCGCGCTCCGATGGCGCCGGAAGACGGCTAGGGGCTGGGAAGCTCGATCTCTGCCTCGCCGCTGGCCATTACGACGTCGTCCTGGTTCTTCATCACCACCTGGACCGTCGCGATCGGACCGCCGGCGGGGTCCCCGTGGTCGAGGGCCACGACTTCGCCGTCGAGGAAGGTGGCGTCGCCGGAGAGGGCAGGCGCCCGGTACTGCATGTTGCTGTGCCGCACGAAGCCCCATTCGCCGGCCCAGTTCGTGAGGTAGTCGACGATCCAGGCCCCCATCGAGGCGCCGTAGCCGTACTCGCGCGGCATACCGATGAGCTGCGCGTAGCGGGTCTGGACGTGACCCCGCGACGGCCCCTTGTACAGACCGTCCGCATTGGACGGGTCGATCTTCGCCCCCTCCTCGTCCCGGGACATCTCGGGCAGCCAGCCGGCGCTCAGCGTGGAGCTCTCGCCGAACTCGCGGCTTCCGCCCCAGACGGTCATGAGGTAGGCGCGCCACTCGGTCGTGAAGGTCGCGATCGAGTGGGGGCCGATGGGACGCGTGGGGAGGCGATCCCCGACCTTGACGAACAGGCGCTTCTCGTGGCCGAGATCGAGGAAGCTCTGGTAGTACTCGAGCTTCCGCTTCTCCAGGTCCTCGAGCTCCTGGTCTTCCCAGACCTTCGGCACGTTGTCCTTGAACATGCCGAGCTTCCGCGCGTTCTCCGCCAGGTAGCGGACGGATGTCGAGCGCTGCTTGCAGATGAACTCCCCGCGCTGATTCACGTAGGTGGTGTCGCCGCGGGAGAACATCGTTGGCCCGGAGAAGCGGGTCTCGGCGAGCTTGTAGTCGAAGAGCATGCGGTCCTGGCGGATGTAGTCGTCCACCTCGATTCGCGGCCCGAAGAACCACCACTCGTCGCCCCCGAAGATCATGTGCTGACCGGGAATCACTCCCTGGATGGCGGGGCCGGCGCCGTGGCTCGTGTCGGTGCAGACGGCGAAGGACTGGGGCGCCACGATCCGGCCGAAACGGCTCCCGGCGGCGTACTCCTCGTCGAAGTGGAGGGGGTTCGGGTTCTGCATCCCCTGCGCCCAGCGACGCACGTCGTTCACGTGCACCGGCTCCTTCAGCTGCCCCCCGCCCAGGGGCTTCCCGATCCAGCGATCGACGTCGGTCGTGTCGAGATCGACGAGGCCGTCCTTGCGGACCCTGGACTCACTCATCTCCGTCCTCTCCTCGCCGCTGCATCATCCGTCGCGGCGAACGGCGTAGTTCGCGTGGGCATCCAGGTCGGCGGTCCAGCCCGGATAGACCACGATCGTAGTGAAACGTTCCTCGATGATCGCAGGACCTTCGATGCGGTGTCCGGTGAAGAGCCGATCGCCGTCGTAGACCGGCGTGTCCTCGAAGCGCTCGCCCCACCAGGCCGGGCGCCGGGCCCGGATCGCGTCGGAGGCGGGAGTGGTGGCCGCGGGCAGCGATCCGAGCTCCGGCTTTCGCGTCCGACCCAGGGTCTGAACGCGCACGGAGCGGATCACCGGCTCCTCGTCACGCACCGAGAAGGCGTGGAGCTCCTCGTGCAGGTCGTGGAAGGCGGCGACGGTGCGCTCCAGGTCGACCTGCGTCATCCGGTCACCGCTGGTGCTCGCCGGCACCGCCATGTCGAAGGTCTGACCCGGGTAGCAGAGGTTGAGGAAGCGCTGGAACTCGAGGTCGTCCTCGGAGAGGCGCGCCGCACGCAGCTCGCCCGCCGCGTGGCGCTCGAGCTCGACGAAGAGCTCGTCGATGCGCGCGACGTCGGCGCGACCCGAAGGAGCGATGTAGGAGCGCTGGGTGTCGACCACGTAGTCCGCGATCAGGAGCCCGAGGGCCGAGAAGGCCGGCGAGGTCTTGGGCACGAGCAGGCGGGAGATCCCGAGCTCCTCGGCCTGACGTCCCGCGTGAACGGGTCCGTTGCCGCCATAGACCACCATGTGCAGGTCGCGCGGGTCGTAGCCCGCCTCGGAGGACACCCGACGGATCGCGTCGCTCATGCCGGCGTTCACGATGCGGAAGATTCCGTGAGCCGCCTCCACCACGTCGAGGCCGAGGGGACGCCCGATGCGTTCCAGAATGGCCTCGCGCACGCCTTCGGCGCGCAGCTTGAACTCGCCGCCGCAGAGCGCGTCGGGATTGATGTAGCCGAGCACCAGATTCGCGTCGGTGACCGTGGGCTCGGTCCCGCCCCGCCCGTAGCAGATGGGCCCGGGATCGGCCTTTGCACTCTCCGGTCCGACCCGCAGCGCGCCCGCCTCGACCCGCGCGATCGAGCCACCGCCCGCTCCGATCGAGTGCATCTCCACCATGGGGAGTCCCACCAGATAGCGGTGTTGCCAGTTCCAGAAGGATCGGATGTTGGGGCGCCCGCCGCGCACGAGGCACGCTTCGTAGCTGGTCCCCCCCATGTCGATGGCGACGAAGTCCTCGACCTGCGACCGCTCGGCCACCGCAGACGCACCCATCACGCCGCCGGTGGGGCCCGACCCCAGCGCCGCGACGGCGCGCTTCGCCAGGAACTCGGCCGTCATGATGCCGCCATTGCTCTGCATGACGAGCAGGTCGCTCGCGAAGCCCGCGGCGCGCAGCGCCTGCTCGAGGCGTGCGAGGTAGGTCGCGACCCGCGGTCCCACGTAGGCGTCGACCAGCGTCGTCGAGGTCCGCTCGAACTCCGGGGCGGTCGGCATCACCTCGTGGGAGAGTGAGATCCGGACCCCCGGCGCCTCCTCGGCGATGATCTCCGCCACCCGGCGCTCATGGGAGGGATCGACGAAGGAGAAGAGCAGGCATACCGCGATCGACTCGACGCCGTCCAGGGCGAGACGGCGAGCCGCCCTGCGAACCGCCTCCTCGTCGAGCGGGGTGACGACGTTGCCGCGGAAGTCGAGCCGCTCGGGGATCCCGATGCGGTGGCGCCTCCGGGCGATGGGCGGCGGCGGCGGGTAGGCCGGGTCCCAGATGCTCTCCTTGTACCCACGCCGGATGTCGATCTCGTCACGATGACCGGCGCTGGTGATGAGGCCGGTCTTCGCGCCGTTCATCTCGATCATCGTGTTGTCGGCCGTCGTCGTGCCGTGGACGATCAACTCCGTCTCCGCGAGGAACTCCCCGACGCCGATCCCCTCGGACCGCGCGAGGCCCTCGATGCCCCGCATCACGCCCTCGCTCTGGTCCTCGAGGGTGGTCGGCACCTTCGAGAGTGCGACGGCACCATCCGCGGACACGCAGATGAAGTCGGTGAAGGTGCCGCCAACGTCGACGCCGACCCGGAAGCCCACGTCTAGGGCCCCGACCCGGCGCGCAGCCGGGCCGTCTCGTCCGCGTCGATCGCGAGCGTCCAGTCTTCGAGGCTTCCGGTGAAGGCCACGCCGTAGTCGCGGCGTGCGCCTTCGATGGAGACCAACTCGTCGAGGACGTCGTCGAGCACGGCCCGGGGATCGCGCAGGAAGGGATCGCCGTAGCCGGCGCCGCCGCCGTAGCAGTACTCGAATGCCTCCCCGGCGGCGTGGGGCACCGCATTCGCGATGTTCGAAATGATCTCCGGATCGGTGTCGAAGCGCACGGTGAGCGCGTTCGGGGAGCCGTCGCGCCCCCCTTCCACGCCCGCCATGGGGTACTTCATACCCACCATCCAGGTGGAGAGGCCTGCGGGCACCAGGGTCCGCTTCACCACCCGCGACCCCGGACAGCCGCGCCACTGCCCCGGCCCGCCGCTGTCGATCTCGTAGTCGCAGCACT
>Ga0209536_100002823_pt1 | contig 28190 bp, 35 predicted proteins | sample DeeMarSeWOR28_12_FD_187461 | JGI IMG/M metagenome (GOLD analysis project Ga0209536, IMG submission 187461) | Marine sediment microbial communities from White Oak River estuary, North Carolina - WOR-2-8_12 (SPAdes) (version 2) | ecosystem: Environmental > Aquatic > Marine > Intertidal zone >... | reverse complement strand
GATGTTGTCTTGCGGATAATGATCAACTAGGTGAGCGTCGTCACCTGCGGCACATGCTGGGCATGGCTTGCCAAACGGCCATGAGATGTGAACGGGTTGGGGTGGCCATATGATGCCACTGATCCTATTCATGGCAGTGCCAATGATTTCACAGCATAGGATGTTCACATCGACGTTGGGGTGCAGACCTAGATAATAATCTAGTCCCCAGTCTTCTAGAATGCTGTGGACTGCAACGAGATGCTCCTGTACGATCACGTCGTCGCCACAGCACTGTGGATGTCCGCCACAGCCGCAAATTTGTGGTCCAGCTACGATAGGTGACATTGCAATACATCCTTTCGTCGAGGAGCCGAAATGCTCTAGCTGTACCATGCTCCTAAATGCACTTTTCTCTTACACGGTCCAGCTTAATCCCAGCTATCACACCAGTCAAGCTACCTAGGTCGGAGTGAAGGAGTGACAAGACCGATCAAGTGCTCTTCTTGGACCGGGCTTGTTGCGAGTGAACGGAGCAAACATCTATTGGACATACCATGATAATTGTTGTGCCGTCGAAGAAGGGTAATGGGACCAGCGTATTGGTTTTTTCGTAGTTCGCTGGTCCCTTTGCCCGTATTCGCTGGGTGGACGTACGATTTATCATATGCCACGGCTTGACTGGTGTGATACGGTAGTAGAAGCTGGACATATTTGGTGAGCAAGTATAGCAACAACCGCAGTGGATCACATTGATCAGACCCTTGCGTATGCTACTGGTATGATGCATCAACGATATGCTCGATAGAAGCAAGGTATTGATCAGACGTGTCACGAGGACTGCTACGCTAGGCGGCGGCCTGCGTGTACTTGTTCTTGCATTGGCAGTACGCCGCCGTAGTTGAACAGTCTTTGAATGATTAGGTCTGTGACAGCTAAGGGAGGATGGAGCGTCGTCAGCTTGTGAACCCGAGCGTTGTGAACCACACGTGCTCTCCGTGTTCGTGAACCGTCTCGGGTGAACAGAAGCGTACCACTAATATGATGTTGGTGAGCTTACTTGATAGCTACATGCATTGAATGCACGAGCGGGCTCCTGTAGCAACATATTTATAACTCGCATTTGTATGGGTGATTAGCGGTAGATGGTGGCTTAGTGGGGCTGAATGGGTGCATATGGCGGACCATGCATGATAGTGTGCCATGCACAGTATGCTGATATGAAGGGCTGGAGCACCAATTCAATGTTGATCTCTTGAAACCCATCTCCCGATCCATCAGACCCTGCATACACACAATTCAGCTACCGGCCCGGGTGGGTAGTGGTGGGGTGGGGTAGGTACATTTGGAATTAGGTCTGTGGATTTCGTTGCTGGGCAATCTACCTATACATTTAGCCTTGACATTCAAAAGAATATATGGTAGAATGGATATGTTGGAGAGCTGTTTCACCCTCCCGATCAGGAAATTTTTCCTGAACAGGGGCCCATTTTGGGGCTGGATTATAAAAATATTCATAGGTTCCGGATCGGTGCCGTACGGGAGCCCTATCTCTTTTGATTGCCAATAGGTGAGGCTTGTCCGCCCCGTCATTGAGGGCATCTAACCGTTGACCTGATGAGCGACCTGAGCGGGGCGGCAGGCTGAAAGAATGTGAAAGATATGAGCCTAATGTGGAAGGTACCCTATAGAGTCGTGACGTGGCCTGCTGGGAGCCTGTTTGTGATTGACGGTAAGTCCTATGGAATGCCCCACCGCGGTCATGCGATGTACCCCAACTCCAGCTACGAGGGCGAGCCTTGTAGTATATGTGGGAGGGTTGGGGAGCACTCGGTGTATCGGATAGATGGGGAGTACGTAGATCGAAAGGAGATAGATGAGGACCCCCGATGACACTAATTTTCTTGGATTTGCTGTTAATGAAGAATGTCCATGATGGAAATTGTAAGGTATGGTACTACGGCTACACCGATGACGACTGCGATTGTGGTGGTAAAGAGATAATAGACAGCTTCGATGCCCTCATCAGAGTAGCTCGAGCGGCTGAGAAAGTTGAACCGTATGGGCCAGAGGATGCAGTAAAAGAGTTTTGTGATGCCCTCTCCGCCTTACCGGAAGGATTGTTGGATGAGTGAACAATACGGAGCCAACGCCGAGGAGCACGAACGATTTATGCGGGGTATATGGAAGACACGCCTGCATTGGTGGCAGCTTCTCCGAGTAGCAAGGGCGGCCTATGTGGTGGATGAGAGCTCTGGGGGGTCAGGTTGGGAAGAATTGTATGATGCCCTCGAAGCCCTGCCGGAAGGATTACTGGATGAAGAGGGATAAAGAACTGAGCACCGGGGATATGCTTGCATTAGCTATTGTAATTGGAGCAATGATTGGCCTTATTGCAAGGTGCGTGAAATGAAACCCAAGAGTCTGATATACGACGACATCAACTTCAGAATAGCAGACTATCTGGATTATGATTATTGCTTTGCCCCCTGCCCGGACTATCTTGGCGATCTTCTCCGAGCAGTTCGGGTAGCCAAGAAGATATACGCAGATTGGGATAGTCCACATAAATGGAGCCACCCGCTATATATGGAATTGAATGAAGCCCTCGAAGCACTGCCGAAAGGATTGCTAGATGAGTAAGTGGTATCATACGGTCATAGGCTATAGCGAAGACGGGGACGACATCGATATCACAGAGGAAGTGGAAGCCCTTATCAGAGTAGTTAAGGCGGCTGATAAGGTGGTACAACAGATAGATTACCCTATTGGATGGCCGAATAGGGAAGAGTTGAAGGATGCCCTCGAAGCCCTACCGGAGGGGCTGTTGGATGACTAAAATGAAGAACGTAAAAGTGCACCACATTGTGTTTATTGAGTCAGATACTACTCTATTCGCCGGACAATATGTTCGACGGGGAGCTTGGGACGAGCGGACTAAAATCCTACATATTCGATCCAAGGTGCAAATGAGGGAAGATAGGACCTTATACGAATGTATCCTAGAAACCGGAGTACCTTACGAACTATGGGAGCCCTTTGAAGAGGCCCCCGCTGGAGATAAGCAGACTCGTAAGGAGAAATAACTATGTGGTATATTATTGGAGCAGTTATTACTCTGATCATTACGTGGGGTGTGATGACCGTCATGGTGGTGCGGGACAATTATCCAACCCATGAAGATGATGCCGCCATGTTTTATATCATGGGATGTCTCACCGCCGCCATATGGCCAGTTGCCATTCCCGTCTGGCTGTTCTTGTTCGCCTCTCTTGGAATGGGTAGACTTTCGATAAAGATTAGGGATCGAATGGGAGGGTGAATTTATGTGCCGTTGTTATCATTTGATCCTTGCAGTAGGCATGATGATTGGTGCCGTGATCCTGTGGCTAGAGACAAGGCGGAAGAGGAAATAATGGGAATCACTGGGTATAATTTTAGGGTGGCGGTCTTCACCCGGGATGGTCAGGTGTACGTCCGGGAACCGATCGTTCGGCTTACCAATATGCCCCACAAGGTTGCTGAGAGTATATCAAGGGAAGGCTTCTCTTGGTGGGAGGACAATCCGGTCCCGAACAAAGAGAGGGAACTGATCTTTGTCCCCCCTCAAGAGATCAAGCGAATTGGGGTAACGCTTCTTGGTGAGGCATATGACCAAGAAACACGTACATAAGTGGTTCGTTAGCGTGGACTTTGCAGGTAACGTTGTTGCCAATTGTGAGTTCAAAGATTGTGATGCTTGTATGAGCAGGCTGACCATTCAACGTGCATTAAATGAGCTGGAAAGGTACCGTGAGAAGGATGTTCTTCGGCACCGTTTTAATGTAACGGGGAGTTTTAAATGAGCTACGTATACATTTTGGAGTCTTACGATTGGTCGTGGTCTTATATAGAAGGGGTGTTCTCATCTGTGGAGACGCTCGAGGAGTATATCCAAGAGAATGACCTCCGTACCCCCATTCGGAATAGATTGAAAGAAGACTATGGAGTTAGGCGGTACAAGGTGAATGACCCCGAGTATTCGGATGATGATTGGAGTTTTAAATGAGCTGGAAACTGCAAGTATTTTTGGATGATGAATACACAGGGGTAATTGAAGAGGACCAGAAGTCAGAAACCCATGCGATGAAACGAGCCGAGAATATTCTTAAGATGGGGGCGGGTGTTGTAACCCCCCATGGGGTTACAAAGATGTGGGGACCCCATAAGATCGAGAGAGTAATATATTGGGAAGAGACGGAAGAAGATGAGCCTATTCAAGAGGAAACCTAAGCCGGTGCATTGCGGAAACTGCAAGCATTTCAAAATGACTGGGGAGGGAGCCGCCTGTCTTGTTCCCAATCCGGTGGAGTACAATGGCAATTGGTTCCGGGAACCTGAGATCAAGATCGAGTATCTGCACCCGATGTTCAAGAATCAGGACCTGAATTGTAAAGACTTTGAGTCGAAAGGATAAATCATGAGTAAGATAAAGATCACCGTAACCGAGGCTTTAGCAGAAGTTCGAACGATCGAGAAGCGTTTGGCCAAGAAGCGGCAGTTCGTAGTGGCCTACCTGTTTCGGCAGGAAGCCCTGAAGGACCCGCTGGCCAAGGAGGGCGGCACCCCCGATGTAATCAGTCGGGAACTGCAGTCGATCAACGATTTGGAAGATCGAAGGATTGCCCTTCGCAAGGCGATCACTGAGTCCAATCTCGTCACGAAAGTTACTGTGGGTGGGCTCACCCGACCGGTAGGAGACTGGCTTGTATGGCGACGTGAGGTCGCTCCTCAGACTTCTCAGTTCCTATCCACTCTGTCTCGCCACATCAATGACATCCGCATGGAAGCACAGCGCAAGGGAGTCGTGACCGTGGCCGCTGGGGCTGAGGCACGACCAGACGATGTGATCATCAATCTCGACGAGATGATGCTGGCGGAGGAAATCGAACGGCTGGAGGAGATTCTTGGTACGTTGGACGGGGCTCTGTCTCTGTCGAACGCAACGACCTTTGTAGAAATTTAACAATTGAATATATGTCTTCGGCGGCGAAGCGGGATAAGCGTGGGACAAATACACTGCTTAGTGGCTTACAGGCCACTGAAGCTCCGGTCTTGCATACCGTCATGTAGCCTATCCTAAAACCTTAGGGCATTATAGGCATGCCCAATTAAACGGACAAAGCACAGAACCTGAACCGTTAGAGGATAGCGCACAAAGCTGGATAAAATCCGCCTTCAATCTGCCCTCACTGGAGACAGTGAAGGGTGCCTCACCCTAGTAGGCATTCTCGGGATGGCGGCTGGCGTTTGGAGACATTTCTGCAAATCAAGGACCAGATATGAAAATATTTATCACTGGAAGCAAGGGCAATCTTGGCACTATGATTTGTGATCCCCTAAGGAAGCAGGGACACGAGGTTGTGGACTATGATCTGGTGGATGGCGACGACATCCTAGATTTCTTGAATCTACAGGAGAAGATGGAAGGTGCGGATGTCGTGATTCATGCGGCCGCAATTCCCCACCCAAACATGGGGCATATTTCTGATTACATTGAGGTGAATGTACTTGGAACCCTGAATGTTTTGGAGGCGGCTTTTCTGAACAATGTTCCTCGGTTCATCTACATCAGCTCCACGGCGTACTACCAATTGAATACCAGAGGCATGGTGGGGCCGGATCAGACTCCGATTGATGAAGATACCCGCTTTAGGGTGGTGGGAAAGCTCTGCTCCTACGATACCAGTAAGCGGATGGCAGAAGAACTTTGTAATTTCTATTTCTCCGATACAGACATGTCCGGTGTGATCCTGCGGTTTGGGCCAACGAACTCAATTGAGGAGCGAGACAAGTTCTTGATCAAGGGAGTGAGAGACGATACTTGGCGCAGGCGCAGTTTTTGGGGCGTATCTACTCCCGACATATGCAAGGACGCAATAATCGAAGCGGTTCAGAAGGATATGCAGGGAGCCTATCATATCATAGATCAGACCGATCTACCGGTAGATGGACATCCCCCGTCCTATTGGTCGAACGACAAGTGGCGAAGGGCTGTTGACGGTTATGGGTAGAGAAATATCCGTAGTCACTGTGGGGATTGGAAACTGGGAACAATACACCAAACCCCTGATAGAAAGCTGGAATAAATACGCATCCGATGCCTGTGAGATGGTTGTAATAGACAATCACTCTCCGACCCCTTACCCGGACGTGGCAGATGTAAAGATGACCCGTCTGACCTACACCGCCAGCTATCCGGAGGCGATCAATCTTGGAATTACGATGGCCGAAGGCAACTGGTATATAGTCATAAACAACGATGTTCTATTTACGGGTTACGGTGCTTTCCATCACTATTCTAAGTTCAATCCCGCTTGCCTGTATTCGAATGAAGTACTCAAGTGGAATTACGAAGGATTGACGGTTCCCTATCCCTGTGGATGGCACTATTATTTCCACAGGACCGTTCTGGAGCGAGTAGGGATGTGGGATCAGAACTTCAAAAGCTCGGTGGCAGATGATCTGGATTACGGGTGGCGATGCTGGAAGGAAGGCATTCCCGTGGTGAAGATCGATATGCCGCTGGAACATTTAGAGCAGAAACATCACAAGTCTCGGAATCGAGACACCGTGAAAGCAAATAGACAATATTTCTGGGAGAAACATGGATTCCTTGGGAGTTATAGCGGCGGCGGGTAGAGCATCCCGCTTCAACGGAATACCGAAAGAGATGTTACCGGTAGGGAATATGTCCCTACTGGAGCGCAACATTCAAGTGCTACTCCGAGCTGGGTGCAAGCCGATTGTAATTGTTACTTCCCCCGAGAAGATAGCGATGCATGCTTGGGTGGTACGGGACTATGATCGGGTTATCCTGAAGCCCCAGCTAATCGGACAAGATATCTACGGTGCAATGTATACTGGGATGATGATCCCGCACAGCGAAATCAAATTCGTTATGGCGGATACCTATTTGCCCATTGGCGGGTGGAAAGAAGCTAAGCATCCATTCAGCATCGGCACGTTCATAACGGACGAGCCTAGCCGGTTTGGGGTACTGCGGGGAAATCGATTTGTGAATAAGCCTCCCTTCGAAGACACGAATTATCGCAGGGCATGGGGAGTGTTGGATTGGTCAGTGTCGGTAAGTAGGCATTGGATTGAGGAGTACCCCCGCACCTACACAGATGCAATCAACTCGGCTATGGATCGGTTTGAGTATGAGCTGTGGGACTTGGAATACTACTATGATGTTGGGGACTGGGAACACTACAAGGAGCTGATTGATGAGCGAACCGATTTCAATAGATGATCCTCGGCTGAGGAGTGTATGCGAATACTGCTCCGGCTACACGCTGATGGACCCTCGTGGGAACTGTATGGCTTGTGGAGCTCCCAAGAAGCCCCCTGATGAGCCCAATGTAATCATTAAGGAGAAGACGGTATATGTTCGTGAGCCGTATCCCGTTCAGCCGAATTGGGGGTACGGTATGGCATCTACGAATATGGTTGTTGGGGTGTACTCTTCTGAGGGTCCTATGCACTGGGGAGATCATCAGCCTTCTTATTCGGTTATGAGCACCTCGGACTTTGATGTGAGTTGGAGCAGTGGATGATGAAAATTCTGGATGATGGGGATGAAGTATTGATTCGGGTAGTGTTCGCAGAGCGGGCCCAGCTTTTGGATGGGGACAATCTAATCATCCATTTGGAGTACGATGGGGCTGAAGACACTATGAAGTTTATAGGTGTCCAACACGGCAAGAAGATTTGGCACCGAATACGGAGGAAACTAGGATGGCAGTAGAACACGAACAGAGTACGAACCACAAACTTCGCAATGGTAAGTGGGCGATTGGTGGAATTCAAGAGGGCAGTCCTGCTAAGATCAAGGTTTTGACTTTGAACGACAGCTTGAAGATCAATACCCGAGCGGAATTGCTGGAGCTGAAGGAACTGGTGGATGCGACTGTAACTGCATCGAATGGGATATTTGACTAGTGCTTTCACTAAAATTCAAGTCTATCGACAAGTGTCCGCTCTGCGGTTCCAGAGAGCGGCAGGTGTATCGTAGTTTTGGTGTAGAACGCAAGCGGCTCTTCTATTGGTTCTGCGTATGTGGGTTTGTGTACTTGGCGATGGAGCCTACAGACCTAAGAGCTTTGTACGATTGGTATACCGAGACCGTGGCCCCCGCAGACGGAGGAGACGAACTCATTAGGAAACATGAGGAATTTCGGGCCAAGCGGGTAGCAGAGATGATTCAGCTGGATGGGGTAGAGAGTGTCATAGATGTGGGTTGCGCTCGGGGGCTTCTATTAGAGGAGTTTCGGAAACGGGGAATACGAACATACGGAGTGGATATTCGGGATATTATTATTAACCCAGAACAGCGTGTGTACAGCAATATCGCAAATGTTCCCGAGAAGGTAGATTTGATTACCTGCATCCATACGCTTGAGCATATGCACCATCCAATCGACGAATTGATTGCTATGCGTAAGATGCTTAATGATCCGGGAAAGATTGTGGTTGAGGCCCCCAGCTTGGGAGACCCCTGTGACATGAGAATATTTCATCCCTCCCTATTTACGAAGTGGACACTGGGACGAGCGATAAGTTTGGCTGGGATGCAGGTGAATGATGTTATCCAACTTATGGCAAAGCGGTTCGAGGGCTCAGAGGCTGAAGATTTGATTTTGATAGCAGGAGGTACATATGAAAGCCGTACCATGGCTACCCCAGTTAGCGATTGAGTTTTTTGAGAGACTAATAGATCAAGACTCGATCGTTATGGAGCATGGAGCGGGAGGCTCTACCCTATGGCTTGCAGAGCGGGTGGAGTACTTGCTTACATTCGAGACCGATCCTAGGTGGTATACTGGGGTGGGTAATGAGCTTTACAGCCGAGGACTTTTGTATGACAGCAGGTCCAATGTATTTGGTTCCGCTACCATGATCTTTGCTTCCGATATAGAGAACGCCGGAGTCAAGTTGCCTAGGTTGGCTCCTCGGGAATATGATCTTATCTTCATAGATGGGCGGGGACGGGTTAGATTCTGGAATTCAGTCCAAAATTACTTGAAGCCGGGAGGCTGGGTGGTTTGGGATGATGCCAATCGGCGCAGGTATTGGCACGAGAATGGTCTGGCATCGATCGACATGTTCGCTGTAGAAGACTGGATTTGGGAGCACGAGGAGAAGGTACTTGCTCCAATTCCCCCGGAGCTGAGAGACTTTTGGCCGGTCTATGCATTTAGGAAGGAAGAGAAGCCCACAGAATACACCCTATTTGCGAGGAAACCACATGGCTAGACTTGGAATGAACCCGAATCGGGATAAGCTGGTGAAGTCGGACCCACCCGCCTACACCCTGTCAATGATCACTCACCTGCCCTATATGAGTGGGTATCACAAGGGCAGAAAGCAGATCATAGAGCTATCTTTGAATAGCATGATGATGAATTCTTTCCCCTTCCGGGAAGAATATCAGGTAGTGGTGTTTGACAATGGATCGTGTCGGGAGTGGCAGACAAAGCTACTTGAGATGGTAGCGGCTGGATATATCGATCAGGTGATCTTATCGCACCATAATATAGGAAAGCCTGCGGCCCTGAGGGTTCTGATGGGAGCTAGTAGGACTCGGATATTTGGATACTCCGACGACGACATTCTGTTTTATGAGAACTGGTTTATGCAACAAATACATTTGCTGACAAATTTCCCCAACGTAGCGAAGGTCAGCGGAGTGCCGGTGAAATCGCTGTTTCCGCATTACTTGGATCAATCTCACTATGACTTTAAGGGAAACGATGGGACGGTAAAGACAGAGGTTGGACAGTGGTTTCCAAGAGAGTGGCTGGAAGACGATGCGATGGGAAGAGGTATGCCCATAGAACTATACCTGAAAGTGCATGGAGACGATGAAATCTTACTTAAGACGGGTACAGTGGAAGCGTTTGGCCATGGCCATCATTGTCAGTTTCTTGGTTATCGGGATTTACTTCTTGAGCACCTACCTGATTCTAACCAGATGGCGATGGGACGAATGCGAGAGTGGGACAATGCGATTCAAGATAGCGGGCTATACCAAATCACTACAAAGAATCGTACAGCAAGACATATGGGGAACGTTCTCGACTCTGTTATAGTCAACGAGGTCATTGAGATGGGGTTAGTGCTATGAGAAAATATTTCAATAAGCTCGTAACAAGTTTACTTGATGACAGGAGCGTGGCTATGGAGTTTTTCCTGATTTGGCTTACCGTCATGGTGACTCTGCTAGTCGTGCTCTTGTGTATCGGGATGGTTTTTGGAGGATGGCTTTAGAACATAAGAGGGGGCGTCCTATCACGGCGGAGCGTGAGGCACCCCCGGGACGTAAATACTGCAAGTACGGGGATCACTATCCCCACATAATTAACTTCAAGGGCAAAGACAGTTACTGTATCGATTGCCGACAGAAGTATAATCGGAGATACTACGAGGAGAACAAACCCAAGAGATCGTATGCGGAGGTGGAAATAACCGCAACCATGACGTGTCTCTGCGGGGCAGTTCTAGAAGTAGTAGCTACAGACGTGGGTAGGGAGTTCAAATGCCCACGGTGTAATCGGCTCTGGAATATAATGGGAGACATAAGGATCGTACATGAGGACATCGACTGAATTGTTGTTTAAGGCCTTGAATGGCTTCAGTATGGCGATAGACTACTGGCAAGAGGCTTTTATGGCCCAAGTTAATACGGTTGGGGCTTTGATCGCTGAGGTCGAGGAAGCTCGAAAGTGGGCTAGGTATTACAAGGCTAAGTATGACAAGGCCGCTGGAAAGCTGGCAGATTGGGAGTATCTTCACTCTACAAATACCGCCACCAATACCCACGACACCGAAATTAGATGGTGGCTGACGGATTGACAAAATCCCCCCAATATGGTATAATGGTTTTATGATCAACTCCACATAAGTAGGGGGGATATTTACATGCCTGATGGCTTTGACCTAGAGCACTACTGGAAAATAGTACAGGAAATTCTCGAAGGACTTCCAAGCGATCCTTGGCAGGGTCGTAATTTGAATTTGGGGGGTCCCGGTGGAATAGATGCGGAAGCTGGTACTTTGATGGGGAGGTCTGCGGCTAATGCAGACTTTATGGCTCCCGGTGGAATGGGACCCATGGACTATCCGGGGCATGGCGTTGGTCCATCTGAGCCGGGGTGGAGGCCCTTGGGACCTCCTCTCGAAGGCATCGGAGACGAGGCCGGTATTCTCAGACAGTTGGACAATCCATGGGAATACGCTGAGGATGGAATAATTCGTCGTATGCAGGCTCAAGATGATCTGTTCAATCTGAGACAGGGATTTACTCGCAGGGGCAGGCCGTTGGGGACACGGACCACAGACCCGATCAAGTACATTCGTGGGCTGGTAGAGTCCGGAGAAGCAAATCCAGCAGAACTCAAGTATTTACAGAATGTTGATGAGACGCTGTACCCCGCTTTGAGAGATACCCCAGATGAGATGGTTGGTAAACTGAGAACCGGATTAGGCTCTACCGCCGACGATGCGGCTACGATGGGACGTGGAATGGCCGGTGTGGATGTAGCTAACGCTACAACTACTGGAAGCCTAAAGCAACTAGCTCAGAGAGTTCTTGGTGGGGCCGGGAATGTAATGGGACAATTGGGTCCGCTATTTATGGCCGATTCTTTGTTAGCCGGTCAGAAGGAAGCCCACCAAAAGATGTACGCAAGTGATGACTATCGCAGACGATATCCGGAATTTGAGCCAGCAAATCTACCGACATTCTCCGGTGCCCTATTCGACAGAAATCAATGGGAACAGCTACAAGGCGGTGATGCCAACCCATCGGTGAGGATCAATAGAATGTTGAGAGCACTGCCCGGAGCTATGTCTTCCGATCAAGCAATGCTTGGATCAGCCCGTAGAATGGCAAGGCCTTGGCAGATGGAGAATGCTATGTCTGCCGATCGAGCGATGCTCGGCTCCGCACAGAGAATGACTCCCCCAGCCTTGATATCCTCTACCAAAGGTGGAGCTCCTACACGGTATGGGGAGTCCCGGTTCGATCCCCCGCTTCCAACCCCGACAGCTGGAGGGCTTGGGGGTGCGTGGGCTGGATATGGAGAAGGACTTAATAAGGTCATTGAGCGACAGAACATAGACAATGCTCGGCGGATTATGGGCGGTGGTAAGGGCGGAGCCCCAATACAATTTAACCAGCCTCGAGCCCGTTTCAACAGTGCGGCTCGTAGGGCCAACCTCGCTAGGATTGCGAGCAGGTCAAGGATAGGTAAGTAATTGCGGGGATTTGTTCAGTGGGCCGATGACCCGGACGCTGGCTTCTTCATCCGGGAAGATTGGGACCTATTAGAGGGATGGACCGGAGAGGGCAAGTTACATATTCTCGACGACCATACCCAACGAAGAGTATTGGAACATTGTCTTACGCCGGACGAGAATGGCAATTTTCCGTATGTTACAATCGTGTACAGCACGATCAAGAAGTCCGGCAAGACGACGTTGGCCGCTGGGATTGGGGCTTGGTATGCCGAAGAGGGACCAGCAAATTCGGAAATATATTGCTTGGCTAATGACGAAGAGCAGGCACAATCTCGTGTCTACGACGACATTGCCTATGATGCACGTAAGAAGGGCTTCAAGGCCCAGAAGTCAGTCGTATACTATCCCAACGGTACCTTCGTTCGTGCATTGGCTTCTGAGTATCGATCAGTAGCTGGAGGTCGTCAGGGTCTAACTTTATGGGACGAGCTGTGGGGTTATACGTCAGAACGCTCACGTAAACTGTGGGCGGAGATGACCCCGCCGCCTACTGTACGGAACCCGTTGAGAGTAATCGTTACTTATGCGGGGTTCGAAGGAGAATCTGAACTTCTTTGGGACCTGTATGAGATGGCGTTCGTAAACGGGGAGCCGGTCCCGGAGCTCGCTGACATCGTCGACGATAACGGCGAGCCTGTCTGTAGACGTCTTGGCAAGGTATTCGTGTTTTGGGACACAGTTCCCCGAATGCCGTGGCAGACTTCTGAGTATTATGACGAGCAGATGGCCACGCTCCGACCCAATGACTTCTTGCGGTTGCATAGAAATCAGTGGGTCACAACCAAAGAGGAATTCATTCCGATCCGGTACTGGGATGAAGCGGCTTTGAAGTTGGATGGGCCACTCCGCTACTACAAGGACTCAGGGTCCTTTGGACTTCCGATATCTGTGGGAGTGGATGCGGCACCGAAGCACGACTCAACTGCGGTGGTAGGAACGTATTTCAACCCGACCACGCAGGAGGTAGGAATAGCGTTTCATCGAATATGGAAACCATCTCCGGATGATAAGTTCGACTTCACGGTGGTGGAAGACTACATCAAAGAGATGCATCGATACCACCCGATTACCATCGTTCGCTACGACCCAACACAGATGCATCAAGCGATGACCAATCTGGAGAAGTTCGGAATTCGTACGGAGGAGTTTACACAGAACCAGACGACAATGACTGCGGCCACACATAATTTGTATGATCTTCTGGTTCAGGGGAAACTAGCGGCTTATGTGGCCGATGACGCTAGGGAACACATAAGATTTGCGGCAGTGGATGTGAAGTCGAAGGGCTACATGCTCACCAAACCTATTAGACAGGGACGCAACAAGGTGGATTTTGCAACAGCTCTGGCTATCTCAGCCTTTGACGCAGTAGAGAGAGGGGGAGTGGATAACACGGAAGAGATCGTGGTCGAGTCACCATTCGGGGATATCTCCGAATTCACTTACGTCGATCCGATCCAGCGTGAGATGGAAGCGGCTCTTCCTCCGGAGCTAAGAGATTAATATGCTACCAGCTGTGAACGACGAGGGCCTGCTCGAGGTCCTGAAAGACTACGCTAAGGCAAAGACTTCCTGTAAAGAATGGCATGATGAGATTGACACAAGCAGAAACTGGTACAATTTTCAGCACTATGTCACTCGTGGACGGGCTAAGCCCGGAGAAGAGAGATTTAATGACCCCACACCAACTAACGTGGTTGACCTCGCTGTCGGGATCATACTGGCTCATCCCTTGGAATGGAAGGCTTACGGACTCACGAATTCCCTCGTATCTCAGGAAGAGTCTTCTAGAATAGAGAAGTACGTAGCGGGGACTTTCGAAGCAAACTCAGAGCGTGAGGAATACAACATTGAATATGAGACCGCCCTTCACTTAGCTAGGGATGGGTCTGCTGTGTTGTATACGGCATGGGACCCGATTCTGGCTGAGGAATATGATATGGGGGCAAGGCCGATCCCGGACAAGAAATCCCCTGAGGGTATTCGCATGGTGCAACACTACCATGAGACTCCCAACCGGCTTCAGGTAATTGACCCTAAGAAGACCTATTGGTTGAAGGGTGGACCACGTCGGTGGGGACAGGTATTTCGAGTAGAGCGCATGACGGTCAAGGAAGTTGAGGACCTGTACGGACTTCAGCTTCGAAATTACATGCATCTAGACGACAAGCAGAAGCGGGAGACTGAAGGAGAGCTGATCGACCACTGGAGATGGGAGAAGCGTCCCGTATCACTGGGGTTTAATCACGTACTTGGATCGGAAGAGTTTCGGGAAGAGTGGATGGTTCTGAAGTGCCTGCTATTTGATAATGAATTTATTTGGGACCTTCAGGAAACCAACTATGATGACCTCCCGTACTCGGTCCAGTTCTGGAAGCCCCTGAACCGGGACGTACCCAAGGAATGGACTGCTTCTGCAATCCAGCCTCTTCAAGAAACGGTTACTTCTTTAGAGAACGCCATCAACCGCAGGGCTCGTCAGATCAACCTACTGTCCAGCTTGCCGATTGTGACGAAAGCCATGCCCGGACGGAACTTCAAGTTTGATGCGGTTCTGGGCACCCACGTACCGATGGGACTGGATGAGGACATTGCATTCCCCAAGTGGCCGGGGAACCCGCCTGACGTAAGTGACCACATAGATTTCTTGCGGGGCAGACTACAACAGACCGGCTTCACTGAGTCGGCCTTTGGAGACAGCGCATCAGCGGTATCCGGATACTCCCTGTCACAACAGACAGACCAGAACCGTATCCGGCTAGAGCAACCGGTGAAGCACCTAGAGATACTGTTCAGCACAGTGGCTGGTAAGATTATGAGGCTGTCAGCGAAGTTCGCACCCGACGCTTCCATTCGGGTGTATGGGTCAATGAAGGGCCGGGATTTTGTAGAGTCGATTGTTACCCCGGACATGGCGGACTACAAGATCAAGTGTAGACTTAAACCAGAGTTCCCGGGAGAGCAGACACGCAAGTCCGCAATTGCATCACAGGCTCGTGGGACCCTGTCTCAGAGCACCATTATGGAACGCTACTACGACATCCAACAGCCGGATGATGAGATGGACAAGATCATAATGGACATGGCTAGGATGCATCCGGCCGTTGTGCAGTATGGTATAATGAGGAATATGAAGGAGTTGGCAGATGCAGGAGACGAGGTTGCCGAGGTTGTGTATGAACAGCTAACTCAAAGTGGCATTCAAGGACAACAGGGAGCCGCTCCTCCAAATCCGGAACAGCTACAGGGTGGACCAAGCCCTACCGGACAGCCCACTCCACAAGAGCAGGGCGGACAACCCGCTGGTCAGGGCGAAGCTAGTTTCATGGACCAGCTGAAATCAGCTCTGCCGGGATTAGGATAATGGGAATTGATTACGATAACATAACCAAGCTGACGGGACAGGCCGTGGATCAAGTAAGCCGAGTTCTCGCTGACGACAAGATGGACCCAGATTTGAAGTTCTACGACACCTTAACCGCTGACGACTTCAAGAACATTGAGACCAAGTACGGAAGCGATGCATCAGCTAGATATATCCGGGAGATGGAGAGCCGGAGGATGGGGGTAGAGTAATGCCATATCCTATAGACTATTTTAATACTGCTCAGGACTATACCCAGAAGAGTGGGACAGTAAGTGCTCCCAGTGGGCTTAGTTATACGAGCTACATTCCTCCTACCAATACGGGTGGAGGAGGAACATCTCAAAGCTCACCGGAGGAAGACCCTAACGAAGGTTTCCAGCCCGGGGTGAATACGTATACCAACGAATGGTTGTATGGAGAGACTGGACACTATCCGATTAGCGAAACTCCCGGTGGACTAGCTACATTGTATCCTTGGGTATATAATACTGGATATAATCCGGGAAATGTTCCGGGCGTAGAGTTCGAGGACACTTATTTTGGTTATAATGAACAGTTCCCTCTGGCATATGGTCAGGATTTTAATCCACAATCCGGTGGGTATGGATACTACGGGGGCGGTGGCTATGGTGGTGGAGGTGGCGGCTACACCCAGTCAACTGGATACCAACCCTCTGACATAAATTGGACGATCGGTGACTACAGCGTGGGAGAGGGTTCTCCGGACTGGTGGAAACCGATGATCCCCACGGACATGGGAGAGCTCAACAACCCCTTGGTGGCCTATACCCTGATGCAGAACGCACTTATCGGTTCTGGAACCCTTAGTGACGAAGATGCTCGAGCGTCCGCAAACCAATTGGCTACCATGTGGAGTATGCAGAAGTCGGACAACCCATGGGAACTGTATTCCCTGAGTCCCGACGAGGCTGATCTAGGTACCCATGCTGGGCTTATTGGCGGGGCGATCCCGTCTATATTCCAGCCAGCGCAGTCCGCAGAGCAGGCCGCTATGGGCTTTACTGCTCCCCAAACACTGGATGAGGGATACTTCCAGTCGGCAGGACGGGCTAATGAAGCCGTGACCGCTCTGGATAATATGGTAAATGCATTAGGAGGCGGAGAGGACTTCAAGTTCGGACCCGGATATGAGTATCTTCGTTCGATCGCTAGTGCTACCGGTTCCATGGGCAATGAGGGCAAACTGACCCGACAGCAAGCACAGGACCTTCGGGGCGTCATGGACCCCCTAATGTCGCAGGCTGGGCAGGGCAGTGAGCTGGGACCATTTGCTGAGATGGCACGAATGATTTTCAGTCCGTTCCTGACAAATGCCCCTCCGAGAATGACCAGAACCCCGTCTGGGGCGTTTATGCCCGGGGAGAGGAACCCTCGACTTAGTTTCTAGGAGAGATAATGAACTTCAAAATCAATCGACCTGTAAATGTCAATAGATTTGTTCGTATGTTGGGAGATGCTTGGGATGATCCCATTCCTGTTTTTGAGGATGATATGTATTGGGATGCCAAACTAAGCACCTATCTATATCCGGGTATGGATGTAGCTAATAAACATGAGGACAATCAAACCATGATTGAAATAGAGTTTGAGTGGCCCACAGTTCCTAAATGCGGCTGTAATTTTTGGACTCGAATGTGCAACCCGCTCCCTCTGGGATGTGGAATATGCCCTAACTGTGGCTACAGCCTGATCAGCCATGGGGATATAGTGGAGGCAAAGTGAAAGAATACAAACTAAGCAAGCTCCCGGTCAATGACATGAATATGGCCGAGAAGATCGTGAATAAATTTGCAGAGGATGGATTTAGTTTCATCTCTGCTGTACCCGTACCTCCAAACCTAATTGTGTTTATGGAGAAACCAATCATCGACGTTCCTCAGGAAGTCGAGAAAGTGAAGGTCGAGAAAGTGAAGGTCAAATCTGACAAGAGCGAGTAATGGCCAATCCTCTAGAATCTATTCGTAGGCAATTAGGGGAGCTTACTACTCGCCGCCAAGAGCATGAAGAGGCCGGAACCGGAGAGTCCGCACCACCTAGGGAATTTTGGCAGGCTCCTGAATTCAGACGATTTATCCAGACTGGTCGTCAAGAACAACAGCCCCAACCGGGAGCAAGAGCACCAGAACCTCCGAAGGAGACTCCTAAATCCCCCGAAACGCTTCTAATGGAAGCAACCAAGGGGATAAATTTAGGTCGTACCCCCGAACGTATTATGGACCAGTACGACTTGGACCCCAAGGGCCCTCGCTATCGCCCCGGTGGCGACCACCCTATGGACGAGGTTTTGGGTCGCCTAGATTCCCTGTCCGGTAAAGAACTAGAAGAGCAGTATGGAGTTCCCGATGAACCCGGGAACCGTGAGCTGTTTAAGCACTATCGAGCCGAGCAGTACACCGCTCAAGCCATGAAGCAACAGTTCGTCAAGAGTGAGGAAGAGCGGGCTGAGGCCAATCGGCAACGACAGCGGACGTTTGATCGACAAGATGAGATCAGTAAAGAGCTTGCGGCCCTACAGATTCAAAGCATAACTGATGAACAGGCCCTCCAACGGATCAAGACTCTTCAAGAAGAGCATGAAGAGAACCAGAAGTACCTAGAAACTACCCCCTATCGTGTGGAAGGCATGGGCGGCACTGCTCTCCCAATAACCCCAAGAGAGGAGACGGGACTTATTGGGGCTTGGCAGTCCATGAATGCCGCCTTCCGAAACTTCAATCAAACTCTATCCAATACAACTTGGTATCCAGCCGTAGCGGCTTGGGCCCGAGCTTTACCGGAATTCCTTGTATATGGTGTGAAGGTTGGTACCTCCGGGTCTCTGTCTGATGCCTATAGGATTGCCTTCGGAGACCTGCAGTATGGCCCAGAAGCTCGAACCGGGGCTTACATGTGGCAACGGATGAGCCAAGAAGAGAAGAACGATGCTTTGGCCGGTTCGAAGGCAGACTACTGGCAGTTAATACAGAAGCACGAACAGCGGAAGGACATGACTCTGGGTGAGCGGTTCCGTTTGTTTGGTGTGACGTTCTTGTCCGACGCAAGCCGTAATATGTATGAAGCAACCAAGCATTATGATCGGTTCCGACAGAAGTTCTGGGATGAAGTAAATGCGGACAAAGCTCACCTATGGGAACAGTATGGCATAGACAAAGACCAGTCCAAGCTGTTTGGGCAGTCCTTCATAGGCAACCCCATCAACGTGGATGTGGACTCCCTGACAGACGCAGACGTTCAGATGATGGGATGGGCTTCCAAGGATCAGCTCCGGCAGGCTCAGGTAATCTATGCTGAGATTGAACAAGAGAAGACTGGCAATTACACTCGGGCTTTGGAGATCATGGATGAGGTAAACACCAATTCCATAGAGCTCTATCAGCAGGACCCAACGGGACAGCTTGTTCGAGATATGACGGAGGAAGCTAGGTCTCTCATGCTGATAGCCATCAAGGCTCAGAATGACATGGCCAATATGAATCCCGAGTACACTGACCATGCCTTCCGATATACATGGTCAATGGCCCCAGATTCTGATGAACGCAAAGAGTTAGCTCTCCAAGCAATTGCAGACGCCACACTCCAGAAGGGCGGATGGTTGGAGAAGTGGGAAGTCCATGACATTACCGAACGGTTCTCGGACCCAGCGTCTGAGCTCATGGGCGAAGCATTCTTTGACCCCACTAACTACATCCCCGGAGCTGTATTTGGCCTGCTCCTGAAACCCCTGAAGCACATATTCAAGGTACCCGGCATTGTATTGAAGGGTCCATTCAAGGGTGCCGCAAAGCTAATTGACGACGCCGCTAGAGCCGCCAAGGGAACAAAATATCTTGATGAGCTTATGGGATTTGCCTATGAAGGATTCGGCCACGCCGATGACTTCGTGAGTCCGATCCAGCCGCTCCGCAATTGGGGAGCAACAATGCTGGAGCAGTCTACCCGGACCATGGCGACTTGGGTGGCCGGTGATGTTCTCAGTGTGAGCGGTAAGATGATGCGCTCTCTGGGAAGCACCAAGCAAGTGCGAGCGGCTTTTGCCGCCATCGTGTACGGACGCATGGATGAGCTCGCTAAATTGAACAAAGTTGGACTCTCCCTCGGAGACCGGGTCCGGCTGTTAGGCTCCAAGGGTGTTCTTAGAACCCTTGGTATTACAGACCCAGCTGACTTCATAAAGATTTTTGATGGGGCTGTCGACGAAGTATATAATTCCCAGCTCTCTAAGCTCATTGACGAGGCCATGGAAGGCAAGAGAGGTGTGGATGCTTTCGACGCTGATGAGGCCGCTCGAATATTAGAGGAGTGGACCACTGCTCGTAGAGAGGCAATCAGGAGCGGACAGCCCATAGAACCCGGACACCCCCTCCTGTCTGCAGAAGAGCTGGGCCACTTGCGACAACAGGCTCAGCGGTATGTTGATGATTTCCGGAATGTAAACCAAGCTCTTGGGAATGCCGTAGAAGATGCGTTCCTGAAAACAAAATCTCTGTGGAAGGATGGTCCCCAAGAGGGTACATTCACCAAGTGGTGGATGGAGCTGGTTCAGAAGAACCCGGATCGGGCCAAGCTACTTGGTAAGATTCCCCAGAAGCACCTAGAATCCATGTACCGGGGTGCTAATTGGCTTCGCATGAACTGGGTTAAAGCAATCTTGCCTGCTCGTCCCGGCTTTACAGTGATCAACTTCTTAGACTCATCCCTGCGTATGATACTGTCCGGCGGAAGTCTCATGGATGACATGGCGACCCTCGTTGACATGACGCCATTCATCCCCCATGACGTTCCGGGCGGCTTCGCTTCTGTCACCACGGAGACAGGCTGGAACTTGAACAGCCGAATTGCTGAGGGCTGGTGGCCGAAGTTGGGGTTCTTGGACATATTCTTGGATGGGGCTAAGGGCTCAAAGAATGCATGGGAAGCATGGGTAAATGGGTGGATGGCGATAAACTCCGCCATGGAAACCTCCCTGCGTATACGTGTGTATGCTCCGGCCTTCGTGAAGGAATTCAGGATGGTCGAGGACCTAATTGAATTGAGAGTGAAGTCTCTAGGTCTTACCGACGATCTAGCCCAAGAAACCAAAGACCTGTTTATGGCGGCTAGGTACGCCTCGAAGAATAATCCGGCCAAGCTCAAAGCTCTAGTAAGCCAGATGGCGGACCTGAAAGCGGGTAAGACACCCTTCGGTCTGTACTTCCCCGAGGGATGGTTTGATGAACTGTCCGAGGCGGTTGGTCCGGAGAACGCCAGACGAATTGCATCCACCATAATGGACGACCTGCTGTTACTGGTAGAGGCGGATGAGCTAGGTGAGGCGGCGGTCGGGAATGTGTTCGCCAAGATAGAGAACACAATCCGTGAGCGGGCGGACGAAGTGAATAGGGCCATGGAGCAGAATGTTGCCGCAGAGGCTACATCTTACTCTGATCCAAACCATGTATCCGCAACTGCCGCAACCAGCCCCGAGGAAGCTCAAGCCGCCAATGACGCTATTGTGGAGAGACGCAGAGCAGAGGCTTGGCTAAGACATCGGGAACAGAAGATTGCCGAGTTCGATAACGAAATTGACCACCTTCGAAGGGGACGTAATCAGCTTCAGGAAGAGTTGGACCACATAAATAACAGGCTGGGTCCGGAAGATTCCCAACTAAAACTGTCATTCTCAGAAGAAGAGGATGATGTCCTGAGAGCCCGACGGGCGGAAATCCAAAACCAATTGGATGAGATCAACACCAATTTAACCGCCAAGAGAGCTGAGAAGGATGCTTTCGTTGAGAGAGGGTGGGGAGCCCCTACCATAGAGGAAGTAGATGAGCTACCACATGGTGCTTTGGCTACTACAACCCCCGAAGGTCAGATACGGATCAAACGCAATATTACTGTAGATGAATTCTTCGAACACATTCAAGGCGGTGGGGGATCGGAGGCGTCCAAGCAGAAGGCTCGGGTTCTCCGACGACTGGAGTCTAGGGGTATTACCATAGATACTCTTCGGGAGGAACTGGATACCCCCGAGAAGATCAGGGATTTCCTAATTGCCCATGAAGAGTCTCACATCCGTCATGGAGACCGGTCCAAATATTGGGAGAATGGGGCTGACCTTACTACCCCCGATAAGATTGAGATAGAAGTTCGGGCATTCGAAGATGCCTTGGAAGAAGTTCGAGCCCCTGATGATGTGCGGGGACCCCAGCCCATGGATGCCGATGCTCCTCGTGATGAGTTCGGTCGGGTAGAAGAGACGGATGTAAGTGATCCTGTTGCAGACGCTGTTCGATCGGATGAGGCCGCAGTTGCCGATGATCGAGCTGATTATCGTGAGTTCGCTGGCGAAGACACCATGGATACTTGGGAGCGAGCTCGTGCGTCCGCCGAGGCTCACAATGCCACTCGAGCTAAGTGGTTCGAGGCCAAAGATGATCTAATAGTCGCCAGACAGAACGCTAAGATCAACCTGAAATTAGCTTTAGATAGTGGGGACACCGAGTCCGTTAAGATGCTCACAGAGCAGATGGACCTGATAGATGGTACCGTCCAGTATATTGACAAGGTACATGCCACTATTATTACGACCGGAGAGTCGGGACTGTACCGGGGGTTCCTGAGGAATTCATATCCAAATCCATATCAGGGCAATCGGGCAGAGCGGTGGGCTCTGGTAGACTCCATGCGGAAGACCTACTATGACAACGCTCGTGCCGTTATGGAAGAGCTTTATGAACTAGCCGGGACCGAAGACGGGATGAAAGAGCTTGTCCGGCGGTTGAATGAGAATGAGGCTCCCAGCGTGGCTGACCTCGTTATGGCATCTCGGGACGTCAATGGAGAGGTTGCTACACACGGCTTTGAGTTCCGAATTGAGGAAGGCCGATTGACCGGCATCCGCTTGTCCGACGACGCTAGGCTGTCCCCGCAGTATTGGGATGGTTCATTTGCAGATGAGTTTATGAGTGGGAGTAACTGGGTTGAGGACCCAGATGTCCTGAGAGACTTCCAAAGAACTTTCTTCGGAGATGGGGTTGGAAGTCGTTTCGAGGAAGTATTGAATGATCCGATCGCTGGGCCATTCATACCAGAAGATGTGGAGATAGAAGTAACGGTTCCTTCAGCAGAGGAGAGAGCATCTCAGCAGGCGTCCCGGGACCATGCCGAACAGGTTGTGGACGAGACGTGGGTCATCTTACAGGAGACCCAAGGTGGGCTGAGATTCCCGAAGGAAGTAAATAGTTTGGGCGAGTACCGATCCTATTTGGATGAGTTACGGGATGCGGCCCTAAATCGTGGGGACATATTCGCCGCCGATGTGATCCAGAATTATCGGGAATACATCACGTCCCAATACAACTGGATTGCCCAAGGACAACACGGCGCAAGGCCCACTTTCAATCTTCCCCCTCTAGATAATTACATGCCGGGAACTGCGACTGCCATGAGGCAGATCGTGATGTCCGAGACAGAACTTCGGGCAACCGGCGAGTCCATGTCAGCTCTTCGTGGACACGTCCTTGGTGGGCTCAATGATGGATCGATCTTCATGACTAAGCTGGCGGAGGATCAGGCTCGAGCCCTGACCGCTCTTGGAGATGAATACGCCGATCTCATGATCCAAGGAATCGATGCGGCTAACTATGGCGGAGAGTTCTTGGGGCAGACCTTCAATGGTGCAGTAAACTTCACCAATGAACGGATGTTGGACTACACCAACTACAACAACATTGAGGGGTTCATCAAGGGTTATATTATCCCCTTCTACATGTTCCCCGCCCGATCCCTACCAATGTGGACCAAGCTCATGGTTGAGAGTCCTTGGCTGGCCACTGCTTATATGAAGTACATGCAACACTCTGAGAGGGTGGCTATAGAGCATGGCCTGATAAACCGGTATGGTGATCCACTGCCTTCTACCAGAGGGCGATTGCCGATCCCGGGTACGGACATTTGGTTCAATGCTACGGGTCCGCTGTCCTTCCGGTTCGCTCTGCCAATGAACTACATGTGGCCTGACTATGAAGAGCGGGAAGACGTGAGCCCAGTTACAGCCGCCGCCAGATATATTTGGGAAGCCGGACGAATGTTCGGTATTACCCCATTCCCTTACATTCAGGAGATGGCGTACGCTACCAACATTCTGGATGTGAACGATACGCCCCGGTGGTCCATAATCCCACAGCTAGACCTCATTCTTCCTCCGAACTGGAGACGACACCTACGCCAGTCCCTGTACAAGCTACATCCTTGGGTGGCAGATTTTATGTTACCGGAAGTTAGCTGGAAGGACTACCTGATCGAGAAGGCAGTTCTCACCAAGGCCACGGAAGACATCGCTAATGGTAAGAACCCGGAGGCATCTGCTTTGCTGGCAGAACAGGCAATTGCCTACAAAGAGCAGGACACCCGGGTTGTTGTAAAACTCCTAGCCGATCGTAGGGAAGAGATTATCAAAGAGCGAGAGCGCAGGGGGGACGACTTCTACGGTGAGGACACCATGCTGTGGATCAATGAACAGCTGGAGATTCTGAAGGACCGAGATAATCCACAGGCTCGGGAATACTGGCTCCAGACCCGATCGGAGGTCGAGAACAGCGAATACTATCTACGGGGCTTCGGTTATTTCACCGGTCAGTATGGGCGCATACACACAGACGCCGACGCAGAATTGATCCTATTGAAGAATGATATCATGGCTCTGCAGGATGGTCTGAATAATGAAGTCGTGGCGGCAATCTTTGACCTACCGACGAGAGCTAAGGAACGCTGGGATCACTATGTAGATCGGGCGTACTCTGATCCTCAGGGTCTTATATCAAACCTGCGGGACCAAATTGGTTGGGTCACTACTCCAGAGGGCGATGCCGTTCGAGACCCCACAGCTCGGAATGAAATTCTCCTGATGCAAATTCAGGAAGATCAACAGACCCGGGCCTACTTCAAGGCTTTGGACTCCTTGAGATATGAACGTGATATATCCTTGAGAGAGGCCCCCGTTGGAGATAAGCAGACTCGTAAAGCGATCTATGCAGATTACATGGCCAGACGGGGCATGCTCGAGATGGAGGACATGTATGCTGAGGCCTTCAAGACTTGGTACGTTGGGTATAAGCCCAAGGTACTGGTTTACGAAGACATGGTGAACCTGTTCTTCAGAATTGTCCAAGAAGACCTTCCATTCTACGATAAGTCCAAGCACACTTCTTATAAAGAGTTCGAGAAGGAATATGAGGAGTATTTAGCCCCTGAGAACTTGGCGATGATGGTGTCGGCATCCGGGGCTTTGTGGAAGCAGTTTTCGAACATAGAGTGGCTACATCCGGAGCTGAACCAACCGAAGGACATTATTGGTCGTTTGTTAGAGATAGCTACCCCTGAAGGATTCCGGGAATGGCAGAAGGACAATGACACGGTCGACGACGCCATTATGTGGGCGTACCAAGAACACTACCTGTCCGGACTGTTCGATGCGGTAGATGGGAAGAAGAATGAAGACTATGAGCTGGCCTCTCGGAATTATCTGAGACAATTCGGCGAGAGTAAGAGGCCGGACGACCTGCAGATGATGCAGTGGATCACGGCAGAATACGGCGACCGGTTCGACCCTGTAGACATCATGGAAGCTCTGAAGGGCCGAGACTTCTGGGACCTAGACTACCGGATGCTCCAAGACGCTATGGCGGAGGATGGAGAGGAAGAGGCTCTCCTTGACAACCGTCGCAGTGACATTCTGGGAGCTATTCCTCCGGGGTATCGAAACACCGAATTCAAGGACAAGTTCATAGAGTTGGGCGGAGATGAGAGCTTCATTGAGTCCTACATGTGGGATGCTGGTGATGAGATTGAGATCACTGATCTGGACTATTACAGCCAGCAACTTGGCATAGCTGAACGTGCGGCAGGGGTTTTAGGGTTTAGCCTACAGCCTACGGACCAAGAACTGCACGAACGCTCCACAGCTCGTAGGGCTCAGGAGGCCAAAGCCGAGTGGCTGGATGGGGAAACCTATCCGGGATTCTCTGCAGAGCTGGGCGAGTATTGGAACTTGGATGAGTCCGGGCGTAAAGCCTATCGACAGTCCAACCCACAATTTGCTCAGGCCTACCGAAACTACGGCTCCCTGATTGAGGAGTATGCGGCTCTGAATCCCGAGTGGGCTAAGTACTACCAGAAGGACAAGGCTGATACTATCCGATCCTACACAGGGGTGGGGTATGGAGGCGGTGGGTACTCTGGTAGCTATGGCGGCAGTGGACAGTTTGGGGGCGAGTACAGTGTACGAGATCGTCCGATACAGCCCTTCATCCCAGCTGGAAAGCGCACGAGCATGGACACCCGAAGGCTGGCCTTCTCTGTGGGCATGGCGGGCCCGGTGGGGAATATATGGTTCCCGGACAAGATCATCAAATACACTGGCAAGGAATTACCCAAGCGGGTGAATGAGGCTATCGCCAAAGGCACCGGTCTGGATGCAGTGGATGAGCAGTTCATAAACAATGTGAAGAGTAAACACCCGGAGACGGAAGAGTTCCTCTCGGAAGTGCAGAACACAGTCCGGCGGTATGCTTCTGGGGGGTATGTCCATCAGGGTCATTAGCACTTGACAAATGATCCATTATATGGTATTATAAGTAAGTCGGCAGATATACTCTGCCAAGGAGACAATTGAATATGCCTGATGAACGAGTTATCGGTGATGAAGGTGCTGGAGTTTCTAATCCCGAGATGGCCAGCCCAGAAGGTGGAGCTCCTCAAGAGGGGGTGGCCCCTTCCACACCAGATGATGCCCAAGATTTGCAGGCCCAGCTCGAAGCGGCGCAGGAGCGGATTTCGAAATATGAGTCCGACATGAGTAAACTGCGAAGTGTAGAGCAACAGCGACGTGCTCTGGAAGTCGGAGAGGCTAACCAGCGGGCACGAGAGTATGAAGAGCGCATGCATCAAGCGGCTATGGCCGGAATGGATGAAGCGGAACGGATCGCCTACGAGCGTGACGTAGCTCTTCAGAGAGCTCAAAGAGCCCAAATGGAAGCCGAGCAACTGAGAGCCAACCAAGAAGCGGTGCTGTCCATGAATCAATATGCACAATCGTTTGTGCAGATGGGAGTACCATTTGACAGGCTGGATTTCACGAGCCCCGAAGCCCTGTATGCAAGTGGCTGGGAAGGTGTAGCTAGACGTCAGGACGAACTGCAGAAGCGGATCGCAGAGCTAGAGAGTAAACCCTCAGCTCAAGCCGATCCCGAACCAGCTCAGAGTTCTGGGGTTAAGGCACCCCCGGTCATGGCCCAACACGGTGCTCAACCTTCCGGTACCAAGACTATGGGAGACGTCATACAGTCGCTGAAGAACCAATATCCTGATGTCAACTGGACAGAGGATACGGTTCTGACGTATGTCGAGAGGGGACAACTCCCCATAACAATCTTGGATGGCATCGACTGGGATAAATCACCGTTCTAGGGGGACTAGAACCTCCACACGGTTTGCCCAAAACTAAATAAGCCAGATGCCATCTGTGGAGGAATCTACACATGGCTAATGAGACCACTTCAAGTATGGCGGCTACGGTTAAGAGTGCATATGACCGTCGCCTCATGCTTCGTGCTCTCCCACGACTGCTCCATGGCCGGTGGGGACGTACTGCTACGTTCCGTGGCTATAAGGACTGGGAGATTCGTCGGTGGGAATCGCTCTCGGCTGTTACGACTTCTTTGACTGAGGGCGTGACCCCCGTAGAGCATGCGGCTCCGAATATCTCGACCTACACACTAACCCCTGAGTGGTACGGTGCGTGGGTTGGCTATACGGACAAACTTGAGATTCAGGCGTACGACCCTGTAATCTTAGAAACTTCTGCTATTCTCGGCGAGCAAGCAGGCTTGTCGATTGACACGTTGATCCGTGATGAGTTGGTGGCGAATGCGTCCATCGACTATGCTGGTGGGGCAACCTCCCGGGCCACGATCGATGTTGCGAACGATAAGATTTCCTATGCGGACATCGTCTATGACGTTGCCACATTGGAAGCTGAAGGTGCTCGACCTGCGGATGGCGGCATGTATCCCCTATTGCTTCACCCCCACAGCTGGGCTACACTAATGCAGGACCCAACGTTTGTTGCTCTGTTCACTCGAGAGGGTGGCGACAGCATGCGTTCTGGTTTGATTGGAACGATCGTCAACTGCAAGGTGTTCCTGAGCTCGAATGTGAAGGAATGGGCGGACTCAGGCCAAAACAGCACTGAGGATGTTTACTCGGCTCTGTTCGTTGGTATGGAAAGCTATGGGCTGGCTGGCATGTCCGGCATGGCTCCTAACTGGAATGCTGACGGTGGACCGGGGTTGATCTGGGGCGAGCTCACTGGGCGACCGGTGCAGGTAGCTTCGATCATAGTGAAGGACCTTGGTGAGACTGGTCTGGACCCGTTGGATCAGCGAGGGACTATTGGTTGGAAGGTAACGCATGATCAGATCGTGCTGAACCCCAACTGGAT